>WLWD01000259.1_pt1 | contig 296570 bp, 204 predicted proteins | sample 6712731 | NCBI WGS metagenome assembly WLWD01 (sample SAMN12718690, study PRJNA576275) | sponge metagenome | isolation source: marine sponge | host: Mycale hentscheli | place: New Zealand: South Island, Marlborough, Capsize Point | collected 2014-11-01
TTTAATTTTTGCAGGCCAGCAAATACTACTAGGAGAAAGCATCTATCGAGAATAAAGATTGAAAGTCTGTCGCATCCCACGAAATAGCCCCATCTCCATTTTGGACTTCAAAATGATTGTAAGATGACTCTGTCCTGCCCTAACCACACACGTGTAATGGTGAGTGAGGCATAGCTGCATTTCACGGGCACTAATTTGTTGTAAAGTGGGGCATGACTCCGTGGTAGATAATGCGTGACTATTCAGCTGGAGTGCACTATTAAAGGCTATGTGACAGCACCCTTAATGAACCATAAAAACATTTGTTTGCACAGTTTAATGATACAACTACTGTGACTCTAATTAGAGTCTATATTTCTGCCACTTGCATGCATACAAACATGCATATAAACATACATATACACATACATACATGTGTGTATACACAGGGTTTAATCTAGTGTGCTAAACAAAATCCTCTGGTATATCGATCATATCATCCTGGAATTGAATTATTTATTTATCGCTTTGAATTCTTTTGTGGGTGCAATTAAAACTTAAAACTTACCGGAGTTCCATTTCTGTTCAAGTTAGTGGTGGTGGTAAGTTCATAGTTATAAGCCCTACATGGCAATATTTACTTGAAATTCATTGTCCACTAGACTAATCACGAAGGTAAGTTTTGTGTAGGTATGTGAAAATATTGTGCATTACAGCTACTACACAGCTCAAGAATTTCACAAAGAAAACATAACTTGTTTTTTTTGTTTCTTATTTTTCAAATTCAAACAGTTGCAGCAGGTGGCTACTATGGCATTGAATCCCTTTACTGTACATACGTAATTTAAAAACTCAACTTTTTTTTGTATTAAAAGATAAAATCAATTATTTAGCAATAGTGTACTTTTAGGGTCGCTCACTATTTGTGCTCAAGCACATCACTAGTAGCTATATTGCATGCTGTATGTAGTATGCAGTTTTATTAGGTACTGAACAGAGCCTGATAACTGTTGCCACATAGAAAATGCATTAAAGTAAACAGGATGTGGCTTAGGGCAATATTTTTCCATATCACCTGTGTTCATAGTTATTACGTTGGGTTATTACGTCCCCCTAGGTTATAGAATTGTTACCAAGGTATTCGTACATGAGCAGTACCTAATAAATTTATTATCCATTGGATACCCGAGAATATCACTCGTCTGATTGGCGGTATTTACACTCGTGCCTGCGGCACTCGCGTAAATACTAAGCCAACAGACTCGTGATATTCTCCTGTATCAAATGAATAATATATATATATTGAACTCAAAATTCCAGCATTTACCTCAGAATAATTCATGTTAATTACTCTCAGTGATTAAAAATTTAACTAGATATAACAATCTAAAATGTAAATCTTAATATAACAGACTGTCTCACAATTCACAAGTGAATATATTCAATTTAATGCACACATGTTGCTTACATCTTGCTGGTTTACTTCTGCCCCATGTGATAATAGCATAGACACGATATCCTTGCATCCTCCATGGGAAGCAATCATTAACAGAGTCCTTTGCATCTGGTAAAAAACAAAATAATAAAGAGAGGGGGATCTATAAATAGATGAATATTTCAGTATAATGGAGTTTATGTATAATTACTAATAAATGCAAATATACATATTGAAAGTGAAATTATTTTAACTTACTTCAGACCAAGGTTTATTAATACTTGTGGAGTGTTTTATGTATTGTTTGGTCCTCTCAACACTATTATCCTGTACTGCTAATAACAAGTGAAGTTCATTTCGTTCCTATAGAAAAATTATATTAATAGATATACAATTCACTTATCAGAGTAAATCTTACCGATTCACTTGCTATTTGAGAACCAGCACAGTCAAATATAACTGCACCTTCCAAACACACTATTGCTATATCAGTACCGTGAAAGGTGGAAGCAGCTTTCTGAATATTATTTAGTAATAATTGTGCCCCTGCAGTCGGAATGTACCACACAACTTCAATACATCCTATACGAATCTTGTCCATGACTATCTCAAGCTCTCCAAAGCCATGTAGTTGTTTCCAGATTTCTTTAAGATATCTCAGTGATTGCTTGTAAACTTTTTTACTATTGAAAATTTTCCATTTGAACTGTTTTCTTATTTGTGGCTTGTAGGATTTTGGGTTCTCAAATACAATTTCTGCATCTGAATTTTCTGTTATCCACATGCAAATTAAAGTGCATTTTTCATGAGCGTCATAAGCTATCCCGTATTCTTTAATTTTTTTCATTATCGTCGTGTTCTCAGGTAAAAAATTTATAGCTAGATTAAATAGCTTGGATGTATCACTATAATTCCACATTTTAAGATCATCCAATATTGTTAATAGCTTTTGTATAGTATCAGCATCTTGAATTATTCTTGCAATATTTTCTCCTTTAAATAGAATTTTAAGACATTCATTTATTCTACATAATTTAAGTGTTCCATCTTCTATTTTTTTCTGTAATGCATCTTTGATTTCACTCTTTAAATTGCTGTAGTAAATCGTGATTTTATCTTCACTAGCTTGAAAAAATTTCTCTTCAATAGAACATTTAATAAAAACACAATATAAATAATCACACTAAAATGTTAGGTGACACCTTTCAGGTAATTAATAAAGTAAATTTTATGTTAAATTTAGGAAAAACTTCATTTATAGAAAACTATTTTAAACTGACTAAGATAATGTTTAAATGATTTGTCATAGTTCTTTCATGAGTTATTGCTTATGGTAATGGTATTGTTATCATCACTTCTAATGTTATCCCTATTTTTGATAATACATCACCATATCTTGTAGATTGTTTCATAATTCTCAAATGTAGCAGCTAATTGACTATGAAAGTTAGAAGCTAGTGAACTGAAGTATGTTTTGATGACTTAAAAACCCAAGCCTTTATTAGTGTTTGAAATGTTCTTAGCCTAACAAAACTGTTGTTCTTCACACTTTCCTTCAATTTAAAAGATGAGTCATCATTTGTAATGATTATAATTCAAAATTAAGAAACTGGAAATTGTATATACACATCTAGTGAAGAAAGAACAATTATATAGTACAATACCAGCAAACATAGAAACAAAGGTGACTTACAGTCACCTACTATATTGCCAAAGGTCATTGGAATTGGTCTTAAACAGTCTCAGGTCATCGAACTACTTGGACAAAAGCCTACATTACAGTGGCGGATCTAGAGACTTTAAAAGGGGTTTTATTTCAAAGTGATAACAATGCCCACTTAATCATTGAGAAGTCAAAACTAAAAAAAAATTAATAGATCTATTAAGAACAAAATTATGGAGTCACATCTAAACTTGTTGAATATCAATAGACAAAAAAAAAATATTATAGAAGAATTTACTGTGATATTCTACGAATATTAGCTACCTTAAATTATCATAGATACAAAGTATCATCTAGATTGAGTAGGGTGATTTATATACTAGAGCACTAAGAGTGCAAACCCTCAGCATTAGTTAAAAATGCAATAATTTGCAAAAGAAGTCACTATTGTTGAACAACCAAGTTCTTACATTTTCAGCTTATAACAGTAATAGTTTCGTTCTATTTATGGATATAAATTTTAACTAGTCAAGCTAAGGCCATTTTAAATTGGCCTGCTTGCATCTCTGGGATTCTTCAGGCATTTCAAGGGCTTTTTTTATGGGGATATACAATTACAACCAGCCCTTATACACACCTGGGACTGATCCATACTTTCTAAAGCTGTTTTACGTGCTTGATACTCAGCAATACGAATTTCACGACTTTAAGACATTCTCTGGCTTTAGTGTTAACCTTGTCTTGGTAGAAAAAATAGCCACAAGAACATTTCAACTTTCTGAATGCACGCTGCACAAACACTTAGGGCACATTTTTTGGAGAGTGGGCATACTTGCAGTTGATGAAAGAAGTGCACCTCCAGCAGCAGAGACTTCCCAACACTCTCCGTAGTCTGCCTTTTCTCTCGTTTTCTCAAAAGCTAGGCTGAAATTAAAAAAAGTGGCAAATTAAAGGAACTTAAATCATCATCTAGCTAGAGTTCCTCTTCTCTCAAGGCATAGTCCATCATCTTCGAGATCCACTGTTGACAAAATGACAGAATGAATGAATGAATGAATGACAAACAGACTAGTATAACACTCTCGCGCATGCATGCTGAGGGTTAATTAAAAAGAGAGGAAGGCTTTTGCAGTTACTCTGTGCAGTGATGATAGTCCAGCAACTGAAGCGGTAGTGGGCATAACAAACATGCCAAGAAAGATGTGTCTAGCTTACTTCATAATAGTATGTTTGATTTTTCAAAAAAGATTAATTTTCTACGGCTCACGTTAATATGCTTTAACCATGGCCCACTCGTTAGATAACTAACCAAATTGACAGACAGCATACTAACTAGTGATGTGCTTGAGCACAAATGGCGAGCGAGCCTAAAGACTATACTATTTTTATATTTTGACTTCTTACACTGAAGCTACTGAAAATTAGGTCCAGTTTCTTAATTTCGCATACAGGGTAAAGGGATTTCAGTGCCATAGTAACAACTCTCTGCAACTGCTTGAATTGAAGGAAAAAAACAACAACAAAATAATACACGTTATTTAAAAGTTTTCTTTGTGATATTCTTTAGCTAAGTAGTGGTTGTAACACACAATGCCTTGACACAACTGGAGATGCACCTACACAGACTTACCTTCGCGGTAGTCTAGTGGTGGGTATTTTCAAGTAAATACTGTTGCGCACGGCTTATAACCATGACAAAGAGCGCATTGACTTACCACAGCCACTAAATCGAATAGAAATGGAAGTCCCTTAAGTTTTCAAGTTTGAACTGCACCCGCAAAAGAATTCAAAACGGTAAACAATTCAATTTCTAGGGTGATACGGGTTCTGTTTAGTGCAATTTGCGATGGGGTCGACCACATAACTAACACAAAAACGCGAGGGTCAAAGTAAAAAATGACATACGTACGTCCAAACATATATACAAATAAACACCCCGGTTTTCAATTGTGTTACCCCTGTAAGTGTCTCGCTCACTACGCTCGCTCGCCAATTACACCTCGTACCAACCCCTTCTCCATCTTAATAATTATTATGACTTGGGCTACATGCGCGTACAAAAGGATCTCAGGCAGAAAACGAGGAAATGTAATGAATGAATAGAAAGGTAATCCTTTTTTCTTTTGATTTTTTTTCTTCGTAATTGTTGATTCCACCTCTTCTTTCAATTATTCTAATACTTTGTGTCTTTAATTCCTCGTCCTTCCTTATAGCCGCATCCTTTCAATTTCTTTTAGCTCTCCTCCTTGGCTTATTTTAGCATTCTTTTTGCCAGCCACCTCTCCCTGACTCTCTCTCTCTCTTTTAAATTAGATTTTTCTGCTGCTCCTTTTTTTTCTTTATTATCACGTATTCTCCTTGTCCTTATGTCACCAATAAGCAGTATATTGCTAGTTCACTGTGGGACACCACCCACTGAATGAACTTACAATTTGTTATTGGTTCACTTGACACTCTAACTTGTTTCAGAACATTCCATAAATTGAGCGTGTTCTAGAACATTCTATAATTCACACATGTGTTTATTGAGTGTGTGCAGTGTAGCACACTTTATTTATGTTTCACCCGTGGGTGGACTGGCTATATATTGCATGGCTTGATCCACTCATTTTTTAGTCAGTCTTACCATATGTTCACCTGCATCATTGTATAACTAAAATATTGCATCTATAAAATCCTGGACGCACCTGGGTGGTTAGGAGGAGCTATTAGTTAAATGATCAAGAGGCAGGAGATTGGTTATAGATCGACTATGGTGGCGGTCTACCACACTTAAAGTAAAGTCAGCTTAAACCCCCCCACAACTGGCAGCAGCGGTGGTTGCTCTTACAGAAAGCAAGAAACGGACTGTGCCATCGGAATGAAGATTATGGGACTGTCAAGACGTGTGGACGAAATAGAATTTTTTGTGTTTGGTATTTGTATCATTCCTGTGTGATCACTTTAGCACTTGTATTATTATTTTTTCTCTTTCTTGTACAGGCATTTGGTATCTTTGGGTCTGCATTGCTGAACCTGGTGCCGTATGTCTTATTCCACAGTGCAGTCGTCAAAGAAATCAAAGCGGAAACGCCACGCATCAGAAACTACACCCTCAGCAAGTCAACCAGGCCGGTATACCTTACGTTTGGGAGATTCCAACACTGACTCCAGAGTGAAGACTACAATGATGGAACGAGGTTCTACGGAGGTGTCTGATGAGGAAACAATTTCGTCTCCGCCTTCACCTGCAGGTATAGGGGCAGGTTCATCCTCATCAACACTCATGAGAGCAGCTACAGCTGAACCTTCTTTAGCACATGTGATGGACATAATGGTAGCATTGTTGAAGGACTCCCAGATCACGGAAGCAAACCGTGAGCAGGAATTGAAGAAAGAATGGGAAAGAGCTGAAAAACTGAGGTATGATGAAATGGAAGAAGCTAGGAAGAGACAGATACTGGATGACGAGAGAAGGAAAGCCAAGGAACTGGAATGCTGGGCAGAGAAGATTGTGGAAAAGATTCCTCCTATATCGGATCGGGATGATGTAGAACTCTACTTGCAAGGATTGGAGAATGAATTAAGGCAGGCTGCACTTCCTTCCTGCAAGTGGAAGTGTTCTGACATCAAGACTGACACCATCGTTGAAAGAGTTAGTCGCAGATCTCCAAGTTGACCCAAGTGCAGATTTTGCTGATATTGCCTCGAGGCTTCTCGACTATGTTGGACAGACGTCAACACAAGCTGGACAAGCATACCATGACCTGAAGGCAAGGGATCTTAAATCCAAGTCAGTTGCCAAATCATTACAGAAAATCCAGAGGCTGCTTCATAGAACTACCAAAGGTGCCAAGCACAAGGATGAAGCTTTGTCCAGATTGACGATTGCAAAGGTGAGATCACTTCTCCCACCGAAAGGCAGGCAGTATTTGGATAGTCAGAAGTCACTGATATTCCTCACTTGCGTGATGTACTCCAATCATGGGAATCAACTGAAGGAATTTTATTTGGAGATGATGTTACCATACAATCAAAATGGCCACAGAGAATACCTACTGGGTGGCAGTGCTACAGATGTGGACGAATGGAACACAAAGCAGCAGAGTGCCACGCTGTAATCCCCTACGCCTACAATGGACAGCAGCAGCAGCAGGTCCACCCTCCATCAGACAGGACTTCCTTCCACAGTTCTATGAGTGGTCAGATGGGTTCTAGAAGCTTCGATTGGCAGAGCAGCAAAGGGAAGAAGGATTCGGATGACAATGCAAAGAAACCCTATAAACAGGCCGAAATCAGAATTGTGGACAGAGAGTCAGCCAACATAGTGCAAGCAACTTTATATGACGAATGTCTACCTCTGCTGCTGGACACAGGAGCCCAGATCTCAGTGATTCCTGAGGAGATGGTACATCCAGCAGCCAAGACAAGCCAAAAGGTGCAGTTGAAGAATTATAATGGACGGGTGGATGAGGCGGAAATGGCTAGGGTATCAATGTGTATTGATAGTAGGAAGTGGACTGGGGATGTGGCATTAGTTAGTGGGCGTGACCTAGATGGAAAAGGGATTTTGGCTATAAATTTGAGGGACCAGGACTCGTGGAACATTATAAACGAGTTTAGAGGAAAGGTTAAGGGTGTGAATGTAGTTGAGACAAGTAGTGGTAAGAAAGAGAGAGAGCAAGTAGAGTTGGAAGATAGCAAGTGTGTGATAGAGGAGAATGCGGGTAGCACTAGCATTGTGATGAATGAAGAAGTTGAGAATGTGGAATGTACTGATGAAGATGATGAGGAGGTTTTAGAAAGTAGTGATAGTGACATAGTTAAAGTTGCTGCAGAAGGTGGAGTGGGTGAAGTGGATGCTGAGTTGGATATTCCAATAGTGAATGAGGGGAATGATAGGGATCTCTTTGTAAAGGAAGTTAAGGACGATCAGAGTCTCAAGGCACTACGAGAATTAGCTAACAATAAAGAGAGAGGCTATTATTGGGACAATGGGTTATTGATGCAGAGGATTTCAGACCATGCTTACAGAATCATAGAGACCATAGTTGTTCCCAAATCTAGACGACTAAAGGTAATGAGTCTGGCGCATGACAGATCCGGGCATTTGGGCCATAAGAAAGTGGGTATCATTGTTAGAAGAAATTTTGTATGGCCATTAATGAACACAGACATAAGGAAGTATTGCGAGTCATGCCAAGTGTGTCAAAGAGTGAACAAACGTGGTCAGGCAAATGTTGGAATGGTGGAGAGACCTATTGTCACACAGCCGTTTGAATAAATTGCCTTAGATTGGATTGGGCCACTACCAAAAGGAAAGGGTTGGGCTAGATATGTACTAACAGCGGCATGCATGGCAACTAGATGGCCAGATGCCATAGCCCTGAAGTCCATAACGGCAAAGTCAATGGCTGCAGCAACCATAGAGATTTTTAGTCGCATGGGCCTCCCACATCAAATCTTGACGGACAGAGGAACACAATTTACAAGTGAATTAGCTAAACAGATGTCCTCTTTACTTGGGATTGAGAAACTGCTTACTACTGCCTATCACCCACAGAGCAATGGAGTACTTGAAAGATTGCATTCTACCTTGGAGGCAATGCTTGGTAAAGTTCATGGCTTGGGTCTTGACTGGGTACGACAGCTCCCATTTGTGCTGTTTGCATTACGCCAGGCCCCCAATCGAACAACAGGATACAGCCCCTTTGAGTTGGTATACGGACACAATGTGAGAACACCTCTGGATGTAGTACAATGAGGGATGGAGAGGGAAAGCAGGAGATGGATTGGCAGTAGGAGACTGGGTTGAGGAATTGTGTGGTCGCTTGGAGGCAATGAGGGATGTGGCAACAAGGAATGGTTTACATGAAAGTAGCAAAAGGAAGGAATATTATGATCGTGGAAAGAGTGAGCGTAGTTTGATTGAAGGAGAAAATGTTTTGTGTAGGATTCCTGGGATGGTGGCTAAATTGGAAGATTCATGGGAAGGGCCTTATGTAGTTGAAAAGAAATTGAATGCAGTAAATTAGAGAGGTAGACGGTCAGAAGAAAGGGAAAGTTGTACATGTGAATATGGTGAAGGAGTTTAAAGAAAGGGAATTGGATGTGTGCTCCTTAACAGTGATTGCTGAGGACCATGGTTTAGAGGAAGGGTCTGTTCATCTACAGGTATTGAGCGAGTATAGTGAAGTCATGAATGATAGTCCAGGAGAAACATCAGTAACTAAGATGGCAATTGAACTTGAGCAGGGAACTAGTGTCATATCTCAGCGTCTGTATTGGGTGCCTGGCCGTCTTAAGGAAGGTATGAAAGCCGAATTAGATATACTGCTGCACTCTGGCATCATTGAGCCTTCTGAGAGTGTGTGGGCATCGCCCGTAGTCCCAGTAGTCAAACCAGATGGGAAAATTCGCTTATGTGTGGACTACATGAGGTTAAATGCTACCACTCCACAGCTACAACAATATATTCCTACTCTGGATGATGTGTTGGAAAAAGCAGGGAATGCAACAGTTTTGTTCAAGCTGGACTTGGCCAAAGGCTACTACCAGGTACAAATGGATGATAACTCTAAAGACCTGACGACCTTTATTTCTCCATGGGGGAAGTTTTGATTTAATCGGATGCCTTTTGGTTTGCGAAATGCCCCTGCCACCTTTCAGGCATTGATGGAGATGATCTTGAAGGACTGCAGCAGCTTTGCGTCAGTTTACATAGATGATGTACTCGTGTATTCCAAGGATTGGGAAGAGCATCTGCAGCACTTACGGCTAGTATTGGAAGCTCTGCGGAAATCTGGCCTAACTGCAAAACCTAGTAAGCCAGTGGGGTCGTCACCATTTGGATTATTTAGGACATCGTGTGGGTGGAGGAAAGGTTGCAGTTCCTGAACATAGGGTCCATGCCATGGCAGAATTTAGACAGCCTACAACTAAGAAGGATCTTCGTGCCTTTTTGGGAAGCATAGGCTATTACAGGAAGTTTATTCCACGATTTTCTGACCACTCTGCACTGTTGACTCCAGCTACATCAGGCACGGCACCGGGTAAGGTAGTGTGGAGCCAGGAGATGCTGGATGCCTTTCAGAGTTTGCGTAAGTCTTTATGTAATCATTGTGTTCTCGCTGTGCCTTCTGTTTCCGATACATTCCAGTTACACACAGATGCTTCCAGAGTAGGTGTTGGAGCTGTTCTCAATGTCATCAGAGAGGATGTTGAACATCCAGTGATTTTATTCGGCCGTCAGCTCCGTAGACCAGAAAGAAGATACCCTGGCAGTGGTAGCATCCATTGAACATTTCTCCCATTTTTTATATGGTGCTTCGTTTACTGTATTGACTGACCACCGACCATTGACGTCATTGCTTACCTCTAAGACCTTGAATAGGAGACTGCAAGGGATGGTATTAAAAAATTATGCAATATAATGTTTCTATTTGCTACAGGCAGGAACCAAGAATAGAAATGCAGATGGCCTCAGTCGACAGAGTTGGCCTGAGAGCGAGGAGTTAGAGAACATGGAGAATGGACAAGATGCTGGGGTTATGTCTGGAATTCCAGTTTCCCTACCAGTCGCAAATCTGAGCAAGGGGGGATGTGGGACACCGCCCACTGAATGAACTGACAATTTGTTATTGGTTCACTTGACACTCTAACTTGTTTCAGAACATTCCATTTATTGAGCGTGTTCTAGAACATTCTATAATTCACACATGTGTTTATTGAGCGTGTGCAGTGTAGCACACTTTATTTATGTTTCACCCGTGGGTGGACTGGCTATATATTGCTGCATGGCTTGGTCCACTCCTTTTTAGTCAGTATGTATTTCTATATTTGTTAGCTAAATATACAAAAATGACTCTGGCCTTTCTTTTTTATAGCTAAGAGCTTATTGTCAACAGTGACTGGTAAATTCAAATAGTCAGAATGGCTTAAATTTGATGCTATGGAAGTTACCACTGCTCAAGAAAATGAGGTAAGAAAGTAATTTTGTATTTGTGTACTAAAATTGATGCTTTTGTTATTGTAGCTGAGAGCTTATTGTCAAGAACTCACGGTAATTCAGATAGTCAAAGTAACTTAAATTTGATACTACAGGAAATACCAATACTCGAGAAATTGAGGTAAGTAGTAATTCCATATTTTTTTTCTAAAATTACAAAATAATAACATTGGTTTATCTTTTTTATTGTAGCTGAGAGCTTGTTCAAGAGTTACTGGTAATTGAGGTTATCAGAATGGCTGATGTTCGATACTACAAAGGGAGTAATTAAGTATTTGTTTGCTGAAATAAAAGGTCATAATTGCTATTATAGTTTTTGCATAAACTTAGCTAAAACATGGTAACAATATTGACATTATGTGTTACCTAACTAGAAGGCTCACTCACCATTTGTGCTCAACCACATCACTAGTTTATTATCGAGCAAGCGAAGCGAGCGAGATACTATTAGGGGTGGTTAATGCAAAATCGGGTATATGTTATTCAGCGAAGCGAGCGGAGCTGACTCTCTAATGAGTTCGCGATATATATATATATTTAGGTCTAGAAATTGTTTTTGTTCTTGCGTGGGCGTACATGTGTACCCTTTCTCCTACGCGCTTGCGCGGGCCGGGTAACCTTCTTAGCAACATTTTGTTTTGTTTACCCGCCGTACGAAGTAGCGATGCCCAGTAGACAAAACGTTAGAAACGCTCGGTCAAGAGTGTTGAGGGCGTTAGAAACTCCTGAAGAAAAATTAGTAAGGAGAGCGATAAGAAATGAAAAAGACAGGAGGAGGAGAGCTAAAACGAAACAGAAACAGGTAGCAAAGTAAAGAATCTGACAGTATTTTGTAGCCACACCAAGCATGCATGGAATAGCTGCAATTACAGGGAACATGCATCGCTCGCTTCGCTATTTTGTGCTATTAGAGCACCTCACTAGTATGTTTATATGTGTGTATGGATGGTACGTATGCCTTTCTCCTAAAAACTCGGCTTCTTAGGCTTGACCCCGGTTTATTCTGAAACTACAGCGTTAAATAAGCCTTACTTCACTTAAGATCCGAAGTGTGAGAAAATTCAGGCGAAAACGCTTGCTTTTTAAGAAACAAAAAGTTGATTCGATCGGTTACTATGGTATTGAAGACCCTTTTCCAGACATAATTTCAAAACTTCGCCGCATTAGGGGGGGATACGGAGTGCCGATTATTGGTTGTCAAGAGCCATTGGTAGAATGCCGCAATATTTATGCTAAGGAAGCTACTACTACTCGAGAGAGAAGCTGAGGTAAGTATATAATTCCATATTATTGTTGGCTAAATATGCAAAAATAACTGTAGCCTTTCTTTTTTTGTAGTCAAATAGTCAGTATTTGTATTCAAATAGTCAGAATGGCTCAAATTTGGTACTACAACAGTTACCACTGCTCAAGAAAATGAGGTAAGAAAGTTATTTTGTATTTGTGTGCTAAAATTGATTGTCTTTTGTTTTTTGTAGCTGAGAGCTTGTCAAGAATTCGAGGTAATTCAGATAGTCAAAGTAACTTAAATTTGATACTACAGAAGTTATCGATACTCAAGAAATTGAGGTAAGTAGTAATTCCATATTTGTTGGCTATAATTACAAATAATAACACTGGTTTATCTTTTTATCGTAGCTGAGAGCTTGTTCAAGAGTTACTGGTAATTGAGATTATCAGAATGGCAGATGTTCGATATTACAAAAGTTACCATTAATCAGGTAAGAGAGTGATTTTGTATTTTTTTGCTGAAATATAAGGTCATAACTGCTATTATAGTGTTTGCATGAAATAAAAAAATAGTAACAATTATACTTATTTTTATGTTACCTAACTATCAGGCTCGCTTGCCATTTGTGCTCAAGCACACCACTAATTTATATATATGTTTGGACGTACGTATGTCATTTTGTACTTTGACCCTCGCGTATTTTTGTGTTCGCTCCGTGTTCGACCCCGTCCTAAACTTCACTAAACAGAATCCTCCGGTTTAGCGACCATTACCTGTATCACCTTAGAATTGAATTGTTTACCGCTTTGAATTGTTTTGAGGGTGCAGTTAAAACTAAAAAACTTATGGGAGCTCCATTTCGATTCGAGTTAGTGGTGGTGGTAAGTTAATACGCTATTTGTCACAGTTATAAGCCCTAAGCAACAGCATTTACTTGAAAATTCATTGTCCACTAGAGGAACCACGAAGGTAAGTCTTGGGTAGGTATGTTCAGTTGTGTGAAAGTATTGTGCATTACAACTACTATTAAAAATATCACAAAGAATATTTAAATAACGTGATTTGATTTTGTTGCTTCTTTTCAACTCAAACAGTTGCAGGGAGCGGTTACTATGGCATTGAATCACCTTTACCACGTACATAATTTAAAAACTCGACTTTGTTTTAGTAGCTTGAGTGTTAGTTGTTAAAATCAATCATTTAACAATAGTGTAGTTTAAGGCTCGCTCGCCATTTGTGCTCAAGCACACCACTAGTTTATATATGTGTGTGCAACGTACGTATGTCATTGTTCTTTGACCCTCGCATAATTTTGTGTTAGCTTGGTGTTTGACCCCATCCTAAACTTCACTAAACAGAATCCCTGGTTAATCGATCATTATCCACATCATCCTAGAAATTGAATTGTTTACCGCTTTGAATTCTTTTGAGGGTGCAATTAAAACCCAAAAACCTACCAGAGTTCTGTTTCTATTCGAGTTAGTTAATACGCTATTTGTCATATTTAAAAGCCCTACACAACAGTATTTACTTGAAAATTCATTGTCCACTAGACTAACCACGAAGGTAAGACTTGTGTAGGTATGTTCAGTTGTGTGAAAGTATTGTGCGTTATAACTATTACTTAGCTAAAAATATCATAAAGAATACGTGACTTGTTTTTTTTTGCTACCTTTTTTACAATTCAAACAGTTGTGAGGAGTGGTTGTTATAGCATCGAATCCCCTTTACCCTTATATATATACATAATTTAATAACTCGGACTTTTTAAGTAGCTAGAGTGTAAGTTAAAATCAATTGTTTAACAATAGTGTAGCTTTAGGCTCGCTTGCCATTTGTGCTCAGGCACATCACTAGTTACTACAATTGTTGTTATTATGTTCTCACGAATCATCATTTTGTAAAGATTGTGATTCTTAGTTTAGAAAAACAATGAAACAGTATATTATCAGGGATAGCTCCCCAATACAGAACCTGTACACAACAACAGAGATACCCCCAGAGCTTCTAGATGGTGATAATTGGATTATTAAAGAACCCACAGCAGATCCCATTCAAACTTAATCGTTGTTGACACTGAACTCTGACTAATTAATTGTTTACTATTTACACATCTATATGTCTGTGTGTTTGAACTGATTCCTATATAAAGACCTACCTAGACTCACTGCAGTTCAGTCTAGCTATCATTACAAAGGCTGCACTCATTAATTTGTGTGAATTATTTGAACCATTTGAATTATAATATTAACAACATTACTGAGAATTCAGACAACTAGACACTCTGCGACTGGCAAAGAACCCGTGTTGTGGCCGGCCACCGTCACATATGTGCACATCTATGAGTTAAGAGAGCACAATTATATGGTACTAAACTAGCTACCAAAGAAAAAAAGGTGACATTGCCAAGGGTCATTGGAATTGGTCTTAAACAGTGTCAGGTCATCCAACTACTTGGATAATAATCCTAATATTACGAGGGAGTTGCATATCATCTGTGTGAACAAGTGTGGACTTTGTTATATGTGCTTCTGTTGATCTCTGACAGTGGCTGATCTAGAGACTTCAAAAGGGGAATATATTTCAAAGTGATAACCATGCCCAAAATTAAAAGATTTAACAGATCAATTAAAAACAAAGTTATGGAGTCACATCTAAACTTGTTGAATATCAAAAGACAAGAAATTATACTATAGAAGAAATTACAGTGATATTCTAAGATTGCTAGCTACCTTAAACTATTATAAATACAAAGTATCATCTAGATTGATTAGGGTGATTCATAAATTACAGAGAGAGAGAAGGCGATGATGGTCCAGCTACTGAAGTAGTAGTGACTTGTTCAATGGATATACCAACACAAGACTTGCATTATATTCTCTTGGTGACTGACATATTGGGCAATGGATTATCAAGTAAAGCAGCTGTGAAACCAGCACGTTAAACCAAGGAAGCGACCCACCACCACTAAACTCCAGTAAGTTTGTAAAATCTAACTGCATCCAGAAACATTCACATCATATTACAAACAGTGTAGTTACCTTGGACAAGATGGTTAAAACAACAAAGATTTTGTTTAGTGGAATTTGGGAAATGTCAACCACCAAGCAAACACAAAAATATGAGGGTCAAAGTAAAGAAATAACATACGTACACATAAACACACACACACACACACACACACATATATATATCCAATTTTTTGTGTTACCCCTGATAATGTCTTGCTCATTTCACTCGCTCACAAAATTGTATTCTTCTCTGATATGGTCAAGTAAGAGAAGGCTCATTGTTAAGCTAGATAAATCAGTGTGTATACGTACCTATGGAGTAGTGAATCACTTTTACTACATGCTAACTCAACAGCCTCAGTTTATATACAGATTTTCTGTACTTCTATTAGTTTATAACATATTCATGTGTTCTTAGCTATTATTATTACAATATAAAACACTACATCACCAGAATGTATGTGTATAAAAATACCATGATCATCACATATCTATAGGATCAATAATCATGTGTGAAGTATCTTGAAATCATTTCTGAATTTTAGGAAAAACACAGCACTTTTAATTACTAGTTTTCCAAGTCATTATTCACAGGTGTAGCCAAAAAATCAGCTGCTCACCAAAACCTATTAAATGTGAGTAAGATATGTTAGGGAGTACCTCCCAAGTTGTAATTTTCTTATTTTTGGATGCTGAGCCCTGTGCATTGCTAAATTGCTATGTAACTCCACCAAAATATCCTAATTACATACAGCTAGTCTATACTAATTATAGCAATCAGGTTGGCTGATGGAGGAATGCTATCAGCTACAATCCATAAAGCTCAATGGTAACACAATTTTCATCAAAATGAAGAGTTGATAAGCCTTGATGGTTACATAAGAATGTTTGTGCTGATGACTTAAAAAAAACGCATTTCCAAAAAATAACATTATTCTCTTGTGAGAAAATTTGTTAAAAATTTGTCTTGAAGTAATGACTATGTTTTTGTATTAACATGCTCTTGTAAGGACAAATAGATCTAATTTAGCAGATTGGGTCCTATTCAAAAGAGATATTGAAATTAACAATAACTTTGTGCACACCAATTTGGAAATCAGAAGGCCCCTGAATTCAATTTTTATCCTTTTCTTCAATTATTTTTCTTGTTAATACATAACATTGCAGCATCCAACTAGAAGCCATTTTGTCATAATATATTGGACATTTTCTATAGATGCAAGAATTATACTATTTAACTTTAGTATATTTATTTGTAATTATACCTTATTGTACTCCTTACCATGCGGCTGAGTTCTTCCAATATTATGTTCTGTAATTGCATTCTTTCTTTGAACTGCACAGAAAATTGAGAAAAATCATTTCTATCTTATATTAACCAGAAAAAATGGAAGAAAACAGATTCTAGACATAAAAAATTTGCAAAAATTAAAGTTTGTTTTGAGTGAGACTTTATAGTGCACTCATATAGTATAAATTAATATAGATTATTGTTTTTTGTAGCTATGTGGTTAGAGCACTTGTGCATTAACCAAGTGGTCATGGGTTCAATCTAGTGCTTCTCCCCCAAATTTTACGTTTCCCCATAATATTTACATGCTGTGTGCAGTATGTGGTGGCCAAACTCAACAGTCAATATTGGTACATTTTGCGTATAAAATGGCTCAAAATTAAGATTTTCCCCAGTAAATTTGGTAGAGAGAGAGAGGTGGACTATGCACGAGCTTCCCCTTTCCCAACAAAAATTTGTAGATAAATTCTTCTCCTCACCTCTCTTGCAAACACCCTGATGCTCTTTCACTCTTTGCTCAAGCATTCTAGTTGATTCACCTATGTATACTTTACCATAGCTACAGGGTATGCTATACACTATGAAGGACTTGATGCTTATGGGTATAGTATTTTTGACTTCAGTAAGACTTGATCTTAGTGTCTCACCCGACTTAAATACAATTTGGCCACTACTGCAGAAACAGATATATACCCCCTCTTTAAGAGAGGAATAGTGAGATGCTTGTATCAGAGTTCTAGGAGGGTAACTAATATGAGTGAAAACTTGAACGAACAAAGAAATATCTATGTGAAGCACTTCAAAGTAATGTTTTGACAACGCAACCGCTAGGGCAGACTCTAAAGAGTTACCTTCTAGAGAGATCACACAGATAGTGAGCATGAGAAAGGTTTGATTACCATTCCATACCTAGCAGGATTGAGTGAGATTATTTATAGTGTGTAAAGACTTGGACATCAAAACGACATTCCAGACAGGTAAGACACTAAGATAACATCTTACTAAAGTCTAAGATACTATACCAGCCACTCACAGGTTATACCATACCCTGCAGCAGTGGTAAACTTTTTGTAGGTGAAACAACTAGAAGACTTGAGCAAAGAGTAAAAGAACATCAGCATGCTTGCAAGAGAGGTGGTAAGAACTTGCTTACTGAAACTAGAGGGAGTCTAAACAGCTCTCTAAATGAAGCTATTAATATATATTTGCTGAATGTTTGCTTACATGACACTCTTCAGCTAAGTAGCTGTAACACACAACACTTTCACACACACACACACACACTTGTTCCATTGACATACCAAATCAAGACTTATACAGTATTTTCCAGTATGGCCGTAGCGGTCATTGCAGTTCCTACGGCCCTGTCATAACTACTAATTGTTAGAAAATAAACTCAAATAACGTTTGTAGACATAAATACATCCAGCAACATATCAGAAACAGCTCAATTCGACAACTGAAAGACAGGGAAATGAGATATAGTGCTACAGACTTTGAGTGTCTGGCAGTTTTAGAAACCATTCTGCAATTAGAAGTTCACATGATTGGAAGGTCATTCCAACGACATACAGATCACAAAGCATTCGAGTCACCATTTACTGCTAAAGTTTTAAACAGGAAGCTGACACTCTGGGCTCATCATTTAGCTGTAGGTCAGAATAGCAGATTTATTTGTGATTCAAGCATTGTCATTGTTACGTATTGTTATTCTATGCATTATCATTGTAACACATTTTGTGACGGCTACTCTACTCAACCCGAGAATATTATTAACTCAGTTCTTCGGAACTTTAACACATTTAATGGGAGCTGTCTTCTTTTAACCAACAACCAGCCATTGCTGAAGAAGCCACAACTTAAGAAAAAAAGCTCATTGATTACAGATGATGACATCAAGAATTTCCAACTTAAGCACTATTCTTACTTTGCTATTTTATAAAAATTGAAATTGAAAGCAATAAAACTGTACTAAGGCACCAAATTAATTAAGTACACTGAAACTTATATAGTATAGAAGAGATAGTCTACAAAGTATATGCCGACACTCAGTTTAGATTTACTCTTTTTCTGGCTTTAAAACCTCAAAACCAATAATAAACATGTGTATGAAATTTTAGATGTCTAACTTTCATACAACCATACCTGTGGACAAATAAGGAAAACAATTACAAAAAACCCAACTATCTACTCTTTAAGCAAGACACACTGTATTTGTAAAAAAAAAAAAAGAAAAAAAAAAGGGTAGTTCATAATAGCTACTAATGTAGACATTGGTTGCAGCGCCTTGTCATAAATCTTAACAGCTGGGCTTGACGATGAGTATGCACCTAAAACTGGGGCTTAGCGCCATGAGATGCAATAAAAATAACTTAAAGTTGGGAAAGAAGACAGGCACTTCACAAAAAATAACAGCGCTTAAAAGTAGAGGCACTTAGAAACCCGCGTCATCTAAGGAAACTTGACTCGTACCAGCGCAATCTTTCTAAAATGGAACCCCCTCCCAGAAATCCTGGCTATGCCCCTGCTACTAAACTTCTAATTTGAAAATTAATTTGATGCAAGGTACTTGCTAGTACATATCAAATGCAGCAAAAATATCTCTGATAGTAACTAATAATTCCCCAGATAGTGTCTCACTTGCTCGCCAATACCAGATTCACTTACAGCAAAGTATTAATTATTGTCATACAACATGGCAGGAGATGCTCCTAATATATTTATAATCAAAATTGCTCATGCATTGCATTCAACATAAAAATTGTAGATTTAAATATTTCGACAAAAACTCACAAATAGAATCTATTGTGCAACTAATACTTGAGGTAAGGGTAAAGCAACTGCATACCCACTCAGATTTAACTACAAAGAGTGTTTTAAAATCAAAAATAATTTATGTTGAGTTTAAACTATTTATACTGCAATATACTGCTCACAATCTTCAACTGCTTCCATACGTCTCCGAAGATCTTCAATGTCTTCACTATTTTTGTCAGTTTTTTCTTCAACAGTCTTTGACATTTCAATAATACCTATAAAATTGTATTATGTATATAGTTTAGACAGAGGCATTCTAAAGAAATCTAGATAGTTTTATTGAAAAATACTGATAAAGGTTTTACACTCTATTGAGTCAGTGCAAGAATAAATCAGCAGCTGCCTAGCCTCCATGTAACATAATGCAATTGATTATCTTGTTAAGTCTGATTAGCTTCGATAGCACACACTGCTGGACACTGATTGAATTATACATTAATTATTGCCATTGTGTAAGAAATTATTTACCCGTAGCCAAGGGGGGTTTGGGGGGTTTAATCAAACCCCCCCTTTAGAGTGACCACAAATAAATATTTTTAGCCACACCCCTCATATAACTTCTGGAATATTATCATCTGTTCGATTGTGCTGAACCTGCGATTGAATTCTCTGCTGTTTTCCTAGATGTACTTCATACTTTGTATATGGACGGCCTAGCCTGAGTCTAAGTGACCTAATAAACATTCAGCTCCTTGGCTACAAAATTTCGCTCTCATATCAGCATGAGCAAAGTTTACTACATTACATCTATTCTTTATAAAGTGTAACATAATGCACTTATTAATTAGTAAGAGTAATAGCCTGGGTAAGTGTGCTATTTGATATTAATAGCACAAACAATTGAATTTTTTCAACAGATTAGGACGGGAGCCAACGGGAAGTATCTGAGAAAGTAAATCCTGAAATACACAGATAGTGAGTGCACTATATAGTGTAGCTACACTGCAAATGATTAAAAAAAAGCTGGCCTACTATTAGCGAGTGATAGCATGGGTAATCTGTTATTAGGGATCAATAGCGTTCGTAAAGCTATTGAAATATCACTCCGATTTGCCTCGTGTTATTTATCGTGTTGCTCGAGCTATTAATCTGGAATAGCACGGTTACCCGTGCTATCACACGCTAATAGTAGGCCAGGTTTATAAAAACTGCACGAGACTACTGTTAGCTAAAAATCATTAAAAGTGTGGCTACAATGTATAGTGCAGCCACTATGTCTGTACTTCAGGATAAACTTTCTCTGAAACTTTGCTTTTAACAGATGGCTCCTCCTAATATGTTGAAAAATTCCGTCTAATACGGGTAGAGCTTCTGCGCAAAAGAATGGTATTGTCTCCAACTAGAAACTACTTGAACTGTACATTTCTAAGGCTAGAGCTGTATGCTTGTGCACTTACCATTACTATTTCGCTTAAGCTACCGTGGCATTTCACTTTGTTCCCGTGCTATTTCTCTTAGTTATAGCGAATTTTCCAATACATTATTGAACGGGCAGTTTACATACCGTACTATTAAATAACTTGTAGTACGAAGAAGTCGTATTAATGTTGCACTGTTTATATACAGCTCACCGTAATAGTTAGAAGCCCGGTTACTCGAGAATAATACTGCTTTTCTGTCAATATCAAGTGTCTAATGAACTTATAGTTTTGAAGTGGAATACATAGAACAAATTATAAGATTTAGTGCAGTTACCTTTTGTTTTGTTTTTTAATATTATAGAAGAATTAACGAGGAAACAAAAGTAGGTGTGGCTTTTTGCATCTTCAAAATCCGAACTCCCTAATGCGAACTCCTGGCTACGGGCCTGTTATAGGGGGGTGTGGGACCTTACCCACCTAAGATATTTGTTCTCCGTGTTGAACAGAGAAATACACAAACAACATTACATTATAACGATCACCTCCTTAGCTGCACACACACACAAACAAACAGCATTTTTCTAGAACTTTCTTTTTGATCATGTGGCCTTCATGTGTGGATTGTTCTTATCTGTCATTCTTTTTATGTTTCACCAGTGGGTGGCGGGACATATATAACCCCAACATGCCCAGTGAACCTGGTCATTTTCCTGAAGTAATAGATCACCTCCATCATCTCTGTATACACTTTGGTTACTCTAAACTTAAACTATAAAGGAGGGATAACTCGAGTGCCAGGTTTAGTAAATATAGCTAGACAGATCTAAGTAGGAAATGACCTGGTGGCAGCCTACTTAATCCAAGGGCAAGAGGACTATCCATAACTGGCCCTCACCCATCCCACAAGGGCGTTGCCAACAATCGCTTACGATGTCGTATGGCCTAAAATAAACTTACTTAAAAAGTCCATTGCAAGATTTTAATGCTTGCTTCAATTTTCGGGGAGGCTGCTATTTTCGAGATCCGCTTTTTATTGTGTGACAGAATGACTGACTGACAGACAAACTGAGTACCGTAACCATCCCACACATGCACGCTGACGGTAAATATAAAGAAATAAAGAATCGTCCTCTGTCTATTGAAGAAGACTGAAAGAGATCTAATGATGGAGAATTTCACTAGCAACTATAGCAAAGGAATTTGAAGCATCCTATCTGATGAAAGCTGTCAGGTCAAGTACAATTGTCAGCTAGGAGAGCCAATGTCGATATGCAGTACATTGTGTCCACAGAGAAAGTCATCAGGTATGTGGCTAAATTTGCTACAAAATCTAAACCTAGTTCAAAAGGTTTGCAAGAACTGATACAGTACATTTATGAAAAGTATCAAAGGGAATGGCACAATGCTCACAGTAATGCAAAGTTATTAACAATCACTATTGGAGTAAGATATTTTTCAGCACAGGAGACATGTCACATGGGTGTAGACAAGTATTGTGGAAAGGGGGGGGGGCTTAAACGGATTCATACTTTCCCGCCCGCACATTCAATTAAAACCATATTCTTCAAGTATCACTCAACTGGAACATGTTTTATTATAGTTAAAGCATAGTAGAATTGTCCTCTACTGCAACTACGTAATAAAATGTGTTAAGTAATTTCTGAGTTTTACAAAAAAAAATTCTGTAAGTGGTATACTATTCCTTGATTATGTTGGTATTATACATATATACATAGCTAGCTAAATGCACACACATATATCATATAATTCAGCGAAGCGAGCGGAGCTGACATATTAATGAGTCCACGATATATATATATATATATATATTTTGTTATTTTTTTTGTTAGGTCTAGGAATTGTTTTTGTTCTTGCGTGGGCGTACGTGTGCGCATTTTCTCCTACGCGCTTGCGCGGGCCGGGTAACCTTCTTAGCAACATTTTGTTTTGTTTACCCGCCCTACGAAGTAGCGATGCCCAGTTAAACAAATTCTGCAAAAGAGAGACAAAACGTTAGAAACGCTCGGTCAAGAGCTTTGAGGGTGTTAGAAACTCCTGAAGAAAAATTAGTAAGGAGAGAGATAAGAAATGAAAAAGACAGGGCAAGGAGGAGGAGAGTTAAAACGAAACAGAAACAGGTAGCAAAGTAAAGAATCTTTTTTTTTGAAAAGCCATTGAATGTTCCTAGCCACACCAAGCATGCATGGAATAGCTGCAATTACAGGGAACATGCATCGCTCGCTTCGCTATTTTGTGCTATTAGAGCGCATCACTAGTTATTTTACATACATATATTATTATGTACATGTATATATACATCATATATAAGTGTGCATACTTAAATGCAAATGATGAATATAAATCACCTTGAACATGGGGTGGGAGTGGGGGATTAAATTTCAGTATTCTGTGGTAAAAGGCAGTAAATTGGGGTGACTGTGGCGAATGAAGAGAATGTGGGGAATTGAAACATATATATCTAATGGAAGTGGTGGTCACATCAAAGCTGTTTTAGAGAAAGCAGAAATGACATAGATGATGAAGAATCCAGCAATCAACATCACAACAGGTGTAATAACCATTTTGTGGTTAACACATCAATGATGCTTCTATTGATAGGGAAGAGCCTGAAGCAGCTGTTCAAGATATACAAGCTACAGAAGCAAGCACATCATCTTTGGTTGAAGATTCTACTTCCTTAATGCCTGACAGCCCAAATCAACCAGAGCTGTCATTACCACAGCGGATATTTAGAACGCAGAAACGGTCTTTTTGTTCATCTTGGTATGGCAAGTATAAATGGTTACATTATCAGGAGGGAACCGATCGTGTTTTGCTATTATTGTTTGGTTGCTGACAAACGGATGAAACTTTCAGAAAGCACTCAGTAAATTTGATAAACATGAGCAAGCAATGTCACACCGAGAAGCTATTGATGTAGTTGTTACAATACCAAGTACAACTAAAAATGTTGGAGAGATGCTTAGTTCAAGTTTAGCTGATCAAAGGTCAAGGAATAAAAAAATTCTCTTAGTAATTCTCAGCACTATTCAATTTCTTGCTAGACAAGGCCTAGCTCTTCGTGGTCTATATGTTTCTGGAGATGACTCCACAAAAGGAGGCGAAAATGACTCCAATTTCATTCAGCTACTAAAATTACGGGGTAAGGATGACCCAAGCATTCTGAAATGGATGGAAAAGGTCCAGGACAAGTTTACTAGCCCTGAAATACAGAATGAAATTCTTAGTATAATGGCTCTTTATATTTTATGAGGCATAGCTACAAGCATATCTGGCAAGAAGTATACCATAATGGTTGATGAAACAACCGATATATCAAATACAGAGCAATTGGTAGTATGTTTGCATTATGTGGACAAAAACTTGGACGTTTTGGAAGAAATTGTAGGTTATTATAGCATGGAATCTACCACATCTACAGTTATTGTAACACACAATTACAGATGTATTGTTGCGCATGAATTTGAGCATTAGCAATTGCCGTGGACAGTGCTACGATGGAGCTAGTAGCATGTCTGGTTCTAGGTCTGGTGTAGCAATTCAGTTATCTAAACTCGAACCCAAAGCCTTATACACTCATTATTATGGACACTCACTGAATTTGGCCATCCAAGATACCCTGAAAGGATCAAAGATCATGAGGGATGCTCTTGATACTGTTTATGAAATTACCAAGTTGATTAAAAAATCCCCAAAGCGTGATGAAGTCATCTTCAAAAAAATTCAAGATGATGTCAAAGTTGGTTCTCCTGGCATACACATGTTGTGCCCTACCCGCTGGACAGTGTGAGCCGAAGCTTTGTCATCAATAGCAGAAAATTATGGAGCACTTGAGATGACATGGGATGTAGCCATGGATGAAACGCTGGACACAGAAATGAAGGCACGTATTAGAGGAGTATCAGCACAAATGGAAAAATTCAATTTCTTTTTTGGGATTGAGCTTGGTCGAAATTATTTTAACATGGTGGATAATCTTTCTCGTTCACTTCAATTCAAGACAATTTCAGCATGTGAAGGCCAAAATCTTGTTAACATTACACTAGCAACTCTTCAAAAAATCAGAGATGAAGACAGTTTTAACTTGTTCTGGGAATATTTGGAGAAAAAGAGATCATCAGTCTCCGTGGATCCTCCAACACTACCACGAAAGAGGAAAGTTCCTCGCAGGTTTGAAATTGGTGAGGGTATTCCTGAACATTCTGAAACAGCCACAGATTACTATCGCAGAGCTTATTTTGAGGCTATTGATTTTGTAGTGGAAGCAGTAAATAACAGACCTAAGCAAAACGGCTATAACATGTTACAAAATTTGGAGGCATTCCTCACTACTAAAAATCACCAAAGTGCATTGAAAGAAGTGACCGAGTTTTATACATCAGATTTTATTCCTGATCGCCTTCAATCACAGTTGTCTCTATTTCATAGTTCTTGGGATCCCAAAATACAGAAGGACTTAAAAAGTGTCATATCCTTTCTGCAGTCTTTGTCAGCAGTAAAAAAAGAATATTTCTCAGAAGTGATTAAGGTTATCAAATTAATTTTGGTTATGCCTACAACAAATGCCACCAATTAGCGTAGTTTTAGTGCCCTTCGCAGAGTAAAAACTTGGCTGCGCAGTACCACTTCTCAAGTTCGTCTGAATTGGTGTATGTTACTGTATGTACATAAGAACAGAAAGGATAGTCTACCTTTATCGACCATTGCAAATGAGTTTATTACTAGAAATGACAGTCGACTCAATCTTTTTGGACTATTCAAACAATAAATAATGCACATTATACTTTTTTTCATTTTTATGATAGCTGGTTGAACAAAACAAATCAGACAATTTCAAGCCATCTTTCTATCTTAGCCCATAATATTAAAAAAAAAATATATATGTATTATTTACTTCTTCAAAAATTAGGGGGGGCTAAAGCCCCCCCCCTGTCTACAGTCATGTATCATCTTCTATTGATACCTCCCCTCATTAGAGCCTCTCAACATTTCATGGCTTTTAGCCTTGACAGTTCTCAACAAGTGACTGAAACATTTGAAGACAAATCTGTGACTGTGGACTATCAACTTAACCACTTCTCCTAGAGTTTAGAGAAATGTCTCTGCATAATTTGTTTGCAAGTACAGGATTCCAAAATGCTGATGCTTAGGGACAAACCTGTAATAGTGACACCACGTCCTTATTGCTCATCAGATCCATAAGGTCCACAATACGAGCAATATTCAAAGCAGAAACTCATGCTTCACAAGCCTTTTGTTCAACTAGATGATTTTCTAGGATGTGATACATATGCAGCTGCTTATGCTGCATTTCTTCAGTCTGGTAAAATGTTCAAAATCTCTTGCTTGATGATATTCATAAACTAGAAAAGGCACAGGCAGAAGAACAACAGACTGTTAATAAAGAAGAGAGTATAATTGTATTTGTCAATTAATTTATAGTAGATATCTTTCATTTTAAACAAATTGTATTGGATTGGATGTAGCTCAGTCATCATCACACATAATTAGAGCAAGTCACTATCCTTCATGTGAAGTTGGCTGGTCTGCAGCTGGAAAACAGTATGACAACTTGCAGGAAATGCATTTCTTTATTACACACAAAATTTGAAAGGAAAGCATCATGAAGCCTATCACTAACTGCCAGGGTCTCCCTTAAGGATTATTATCTCTGGCATGGTAGGAACTGGAAAGTCATATTTGATAATGTACTTGAAAAAATTGTTGGGCGATGATTGCCTTCATGTAGCAGCTCCAACTGGAGGATTAGCTTATTGGCGAGCGAGTGAGACACTCTCAGGGGTAACACAATTGAAAATCAGGGATGTTTGTATATTTAATGTTTGCACGTACATATGTCAGTTTGTACTTTGACCCTCGCTTTTTTGTGTTTGCTGTGTGGTCTACCCCGTCCCCATTCTCCACTAAGCACAGCCCTTTGTTTTATCGATTTTTACCCGTTTAAGTTGTGTCTGATTTCTTGCCTAATCATAAGTTTTAAATAGGAGAAGATACGAATTAATTTTCTGGCTGTTGTGAGTTATCTTGGTTAATGCGCTATTTGTCATAGTTAACCCTACACAAGTATTGTTCTTACCTGAAAATTCATTGTCCAATAGTCAAATCACTGAAGAAAGTAAGTCTTGTGTTGGTATATCAAGTGAACAAGTGTATGTGAAGGTGCTGTGTGTTACAAGGACTGCTTAGCTAATGAATAATCTTTATCTTTATTGACAGGTTAGGTTTTTGTCTCTGACCTATCTGTTTTTTTTGCCTACACAGTTACGTCTTGTGTACTTATTGAGTTCATTTTCTAACTGATAGCATTCAAATGGCAAATTTACATTTGGTCCTATATTGAAGAGAACAATTGTATCTGTTTGTTATAATTTGTAGGACTTGTTATACAATGCTGAAGTTTTCTGCAACCTAACTAGGCAGGCTCGCTCGCCATTTGTGCTCAAGCACACCACTAGTAACGTATAATATATTATATTCACTTTTTTCCAGTCACTGGAGACTTCAAAGACCTGGAGGATCTCAGAGCTCTTCAAGAATCACTTTGCAGTATTAAGTACTCGGTAATTGATGAAATATGTATAGTTGGCAGAAAACTATTTGGTAGTAAGAAACTACACCAGACATTCCCTCAAAAGTATGTATTAATTGTTATACATCTCAGCAGTGTTCCATGCTTTGTGAATGAACAATTCTAGATTCATGCAATACTGGGTGGATGTTCCTGTCTACTGACTGGAAATTGGGGTCAACAACCACCAGTGATGAACTTTACACGACAGCAACAAAACCTGAACTATCTGCTCTTGGCAGTGCTAACTATCGTTTATTGATTGTTACATTGTTTTGAAACAAGTGCTCAGGCAAGAAAGGCCAACACTCTCTAGAGCTCCATCTCAGAAATGGTGAAATTACTCTGGATGACTAGAATGTTCGGATGAAAAGGACTCCTGCTGCATTAGGAAATGCCAGCACATTTCAAGAGGCTCTACATCTTTTTCCAGCTACAGCATTGGTTCATTATATAATGTTGAAAAATTGCGAACAAATTCTCAGCCACTGGTCCTGGAGCTAGCAGAATTCTTGCAATTGATGCCTGTGTATTAGAATCGTTTGCATTTTTTGCATTCAAGGCATATGTAATGCTGACTGCTAATCTGATGGTTCAAGTTGGACTGGATAATGGAGCACTTAGCACAGTTGTGGCAATTTGCTATGATGGCACAGATCAATCACCACCAAATTTACCAGTAGGGTTTCAGGAAAATTTGGTTTACTACACTGGTCCTATTCTGGTGGATGGCACTGTCCAAATAGCTCCATTATGTCTCACGTGGCTGCAAACCCCGGATGCGTAGCTTCTTCCATTCTAAAGATATTCAAGTTTTTCTTGCCGCCAACTCAACTTGGACATACTATAGTATATGTGGTGAGTCAGCATAGACATCACCTTCTGAACTTTAAACTTTTATAGTACCATTCTCATTTATGTCATCATTACATGATTATTTTTTACTATATCTTTCCACGTGTATGCATGGGTCAATTAGAATCAAATATTCTCACAAAAAATTAAAATAGTTTGTGTAACTAGGTAGCTAGCTAATCCATGCTAGTTGCCCTAAACACCACTGATGTTGGTGACTACGAACATACAATTTGTAATTATTCACTCCTAATATAATACCTGTACTTATGAAATATTTAAATATTCTTTCAGAAACATACGTTCCGTAAATCCATCTAAACGTGTCTTGAAGTCTTCCTTTAAATTCTCTTCCATTTCTCTCCAGTGAGTTTTCATTTGGTTATGCAAATCCATACATTTATTAAAGAATACAGTGGAATTGTACTCCTCTGCAACAACAAAAAATGTGCATTGTGTAATAAATAATCATAATAATTTTTGTGATAAAATAATTATAATAATTTTTTATTTTGTAATTTAGTGTCTTCCTTAACTCTGAATATATTATACATTTAAGTGAATGTCATGATACATTTCATAGTGTTTCATTAGCATTAAAAAACAATCAAGATAATACCACATTGAAAATAAATAAAAATGTGAACATACCTGACAATATTTCCTTTAGCTTGCTTTCACATTCTTTACAAATTTGAAGTGTCTTATAACAACTTTCCACATCCTTAACCGCTCCGTCAAAGACCTCCTTCTTCATAGCAGTGCTCGGAACGTGCGCAAACAAAACATTTCGAATGTCACAAAGTTTATTTACAGCATTCCACTCTGGGCTGCACAGGTAAATAATGTCATTTTCTTTCATCTCCACTTTATTCTTACTTCTTGAATAAACAAAAGTCTTGTCATTAATGGATTGAACTTCAGCCTTTGATGTATTTTTTCCAGCTACTATCAATACCTTATATTCTTCTTTCCAACCAAACTCGGATTCGAAATTTTTGCATTTGCAGCCTGATGAATTAACCACAAGGAGGTGGTGGGGAGAATTTAAAAGCATCTTTGCTAATAGAGAAGTATCCCACTCTTCTATATTTTTATCCCTCAACTTTTTTCCCTCATCATCCTCGCACTTGACATCTTTAGGTTTAATTTCATCTTTCCAATTAACACTTGAATATTTTTTTGACATTTTATCTTCAAAGATGTGTCGTAAAACACATGACATGTGATCCACAACAATACGACATAGATGAAAAAAATTTAACCTAAAAACAAGAGGCGAATATGTTACAACACCACACAGCAATTATAATTTTAAGTCTTGTCATGACTCCTAATGGCGTCTCATTAGCGTAACTTGCTTAACTTGCTTACTATATACTAGATTATTCTATTAATACTAGTGGCGAGCAGAAATGGTGAGTGAGCTCCCTAGTCTAGTTACATAAAACTACAGTATTGTTATTTTAATGATTAATTCTAACTTCTAACACTCTAGCTACTAAAAAGCGGACGAGATAGATTATAAATTACGTTTATATAGTAATGGGGTTCAATGCTGTAGTTACCACTCACTGCATCTGTTTGACTTAAAAAAAAACAACAACACATAAAACAACAACTAGAATTTCTAAGGAACAACCTCCTGCACAGGTTTGAACCTAATCTAATATTAATCGGCGAGCGAGCGAGACTCTTACAGGGGTAACACAATCGAAAATTGGGGATGTTTGTTCATTTATTTAGATATATGTATGGACGTATGTATGTCATTTTGTACTTTGACCCTCCGTATTTTTGTGTTCTCTCAGCGTTCGACCCCGTCCCAAATTTCACTAAACAGAATCCACTGGTTTATCGATCAGTACCCGTATCACCCTAGAAATTGAATTTTTTACCGTTTAGAATTCTTTTGCGGGTGCAGTTAAAACTTGAAAACTTAAGGGACTTCCATTTCTATTCGAGTTAGTGGCGGTGGTAAGTCAATGCGCTCTTTGTCATGGTTATAAGCCGTGCGAAACAGTATTTACTTGAAAATACATTGTCCACTAGACTACCGCGAAGGTAAGTCTGTGTACGTGCTAGTCCAGTCGTGTCAAAACATTGTGTGTTACAACCACTACTTAGCTAAAGAATATCACAAAGAAAACGTTTAAATAACGTGTATTGTTTTGTTGTTGTTTTTTTCCCTTCAATTCAAGCAGTTGCAGAGAGTTGTTACTATGGCACTGAAATCCCTTTACCGTGTATGCGAAATTTAAAAACTGGACCTTATTTTCAGTAGCTTCAGTGTTAGAAGTCAAAATCATTCATATAAAAATGGTATAGTCTTTAGGCTCGCTCGCCATTTGTGCTCAAGCACATCACTAGTTATTTTGCATACTAGTGATGTGCTTGAGCACAAATGGCGAGCAAGCCTAAATTCGTACTTCTAACACTCAAGCTACTAAAAAAGGGCAGGTTTTTAAATTTCTTATATACAGTAAAGGGATTTCAATGCCGTAGTAACAACTCCCCGCAAACGTTTGAATTGAAAAAAAAAAAAGCAACAAAAAAAAACAGGTCACATTATTTAAACGTTTCCTTTGTGATATTATTTAGCTAATTAGTAGTTGTAACGCACAAAATAGTAGTCTCTTCCGGGACCAGGGACAAAGTTAACAAATCCGGGACGGTCCCGGACATTTCGGGACGGTTGGAGCCTATGGGTATGGAGCTAACAGTAGAGTTAAAACCATAGTTTTCTGAACAACAATAAATGTTACAGACTTGGAAAGTTTAGAATGAAGCTGTATAGGCTATAGGTTTCCATTACAGCTCAATACATTGTGTCTATAGTTATACACTTGTACAAATTGTACGGGTGGAACAAGTGCCATTGGGCAAGAAGAGAAGTCAGCAGTGGATCACAACACTGCTTGAGTTCTTTGACCATTGCCATAGATCAATTCACAGAATTTAACTTCCTTTCATGGCTTAAGGGTGCTGGCACACCGCCTACCACCACCTACGCATGCACCCACGCAAATCCATTAACTAAATCAATTATGTTGCTATGGCCTACTTTTATATATTTCTTAAGTTTTGCAGGCTATCCTATACAGTGGACCTCACAGTAAACTATCAAAGGAGCTGGCTTACCAGAAATTAGAAGTCCAAAGCAACTACTATGGCAGATATAAGCGGTCACATTCTCCAACATAAATGGCAAAATATCCCCGACAATTCAACTCCACAGTTGGGGGTCTCACCCTCTACGGACTCTGGAACTCACCGCCGACAAAATTACAGAAGCTTTTTTCGATTTACAATTTAGTTTTCAAATTATTCATTGTTATTATTTTTGTGGCGACCATTTCCTTAAATATATCCGTTTTTTGCCGTTATTACGAAATTTCCCTCTGTAATTTTTTTAATTTTTATCTTCTGTACCTGTATTCCAAAAATAGAATGGTTCTGAACCCCCATTCCATACTTATGGCCAGAAATAGCATGCAGAACAAGCCAATCATTCCTCGCACAATTTTGTCAATTTCAGCCCCGCCCTCCTCGGGCAGGTAAGGAATACGCGCGGATTATTGTTTAGGGCGGTGAAATATTTTGGAATGCAGCGGCTCTGAAAAGAGCCCGTTTGAAAAAATTAATAAACACAGACAACGAAATGGAGAGAAGGCGCCTGGCTGAGACCTCTAAGTTGAGCTGAGCTCCTGACTCCCTTCTGCTTCAGGGAGGCAACGAAGGCATCCTTGGTATCACGGTTCTACTACGGAGAAGCAATAGAGTGTGGAAATCGATGCCTTGAGTGACTAACTTCTTGGCTTGTGTTGGTGTGATGCTGGGCTTTCCAAGGGATCTGGTGAGTAGTGCTGCATTGGTATACAGGGTCTTCTGAGCTAACCACTTATTCATTTGCAAATATATTTGTGGCACAAAAAGTAACAGGATGTCTAGACAAACTTCACATTCAGTCGCCTAGCATACCTCTGCTATTATTGAATGCAATTGTAGGTACAAAGTTCCAATGCACCTCAGCAGTACCTGTAGGATTTAGACCGAGTCCACAAGTGTACCACCAACAACGGGGGAAGTGCTTGCTTCATATGTGTGCATGCCTGATCTTTCAGGGGAACCTGCACTGACTGGTGCAGATGGACTTGTGCTGCTTACTGGGACAGACAGACCTACGCTGAATTGTGCATATGAACCTGTGCTTGCTAGCACAGACGGACCTGTGTTTACTGACACGGACGAACCTGTGCTTGCTGGCACAGACGAACCGGCATTCATTGGCACAGATGGACCTACGCCCACTTCCAATTCAGGACATGTGATATTACATCAGAGCCGGACCTGTGCTTGCTGGCACAGACGAACCAGCATTCATTGGCACAGATGGACCTATGCCCACTTCCAATTCAGGACCTGTGATATTACATCAGAGATACCAATAATAAACCTGACACAAACTTTTTTATCTCAATTTTGCAAATTGTTTTTGTAAAATATGTAGTTACGTTATGTACTACATAACAGGAGTCAATAATTCCTCAGATATGCAACTGAATATTTAGGATTTTGCCAGTAATTTTGTCAGATGACAGATAGTGTATTATTAGTTGGTGTACAAGTAGCTAAGGTAGCTAGAACTATTTTTTTGTGTGTTGCAACAATCAACTTCTACTGGGATTACATCTTTTCTTGTGCCTAGCAGCAAGAAGTTGCTGTTTCCTCTTTGTTCCTCTGACTCTTCTACTAGCCATTGGCCACAACTTGATAACCCACCACCAAAGAGAGACCTGCCAGAATAAAACCAGCCCTGAAATAAAACCCAGGATCCAGATATATAACAGACCACAAGGGGATTGCGTAAGAATAGATGGAGTAAGATCGCTAACTATACCCAAGGAAGTTGAAGGCGGAATTCCTTGAGAGTGTTTTTTTAGGCTAGCCACGAACTACAACTCGTGGTCTGGGGACTCAATTAACAGTGCACGCTGGTTGCTATGTGCCAGCACCCACCCTTAAGGGAGGAGACCCATAGCAACCGTTGGTATGGCTGTGGGAAGTGTTAAGTGCTATCAACCACGAAAATCTACCACCCTCACCTGGCTCGCATGCATCTCGCAAACATAACCACCACTTGATATATTAGCGCCCTAGCAGGGCAAAAATCTCGAGAGTCCCTAACCTCAGTAGCCTACTTGTGGGTTAGCTTTGACCACGTTGTTACAAAACCAGCTTCAACAGCAAACTATAATCATGCCTTCCAGGAAAAGGAAGAGGGCTATTAGTGCAGCCACAGAAATGAGGAAAATGAAATGTGCTTTGAGAAGAAGTAAGAAATAAGTAAATAAATATAATATTAAAAAATATATATACATATAAAATAAAATAATCGTGTATAGACATAAGATTGGAGCAAGTTCCAGCAATAGGTGGGGCTTCCACTGATACTCTTGATGATCCTTCCTTTACTGGTCATGATGTCACACCCTCTCTTCGGCAGGAGTCATCATCAGAAGTGCTCCCTGATTCACCTTCTCAAGATTTAGTGTCCACTCCTACTGCTCCACCATGTGAATCACACCCTCTAGCATTTTTTAATCCATCTCAAGTTCTAAATGATCTCATTACCTAGTCACATGATGACCACAATTCTCCTCCTGTCTCTTCTCATCCAGTTGTGAGTTCCACTGAAGTTTCCCCAGCTCCGCAGGAAGCAGTTCAAGAGTTAGTTGAGAAGCTTTCAGCTATCGCTCAACAGAATGGTTTGGTGTTTGATGTGTCCAGTCTCTCTCAGTTTGTGAAGAATTCAGCCATACGACTCCAGACTTCTGGACCAGCGTTGGATTGAGCTATGGAGACTTGGAACTGCTCAAATCTGAATGCAAGGACCGAGAAGAATTTGTACGAATTCTGAAGGATAGAGGAATTAACAGCAAACCCCTCCAGGAGAAGCTGTCCAAGCACTTCAAATACAGCCAAAGAAAATGAGTCCTTTTTTTCCAACCCGGCTCTTTTCAGAGCCACTACCTCACAGAAGGTTTCACCTAAAATGTTCGCACACATAATCAGTGGGCTATTTCTTCAAATCCTTACACTACTAGCTAATTCGCTTACCTGTGCGTCGGTAAGGCAGACGTGCTAGTATCGCCTGAACGGGGTACTGTATAAATCCACTGCAGGACCCCTCCCAGCTTAGTATCGAAATCTAACAAGCTGGGTGCTTCTTCAACAGCACCGTAGGTGATTCTTCAACAGCACCGTAGCCGTAGGTCTTCTCACTAAAAAGCAGCTGAAGCGGAGCGCACCTTTGGTGGGCGGGGCGCAAAATGCAATATCCGGGCCGGAGGGGGGTGGGGGGCGTTATAGTTTTACGCGCACTTCGTTTTGACCCAGCCGCAGTTCGCGGCCGCCTGCAAAGAGGGTGAATTTGCGACAAGTATTTTTGAGCTATAAGGGGTCACGGGATGCAGTCTAAACTTGGAACAGTAATTCGGTGACGTAAGGTGAACAGGCCTACGTTTAGATTTTCTTGATAGCGTGCCGGAAGCAAAGTTGACCTTAGTGGTCGGATATTTAGAAAAGTAAAGTTGCTATAGCTAAAACTAAACTAAACGTAGGAAGCGGGAACATAATGGGAGGAAGCCGTAGAGTCTTGAATCGGCAGAAAAGCTTGGACGGTTGCGGAGAAACAACACGAAATGTCCGCAGAAGTAAATCGCTCCTAACTGGGCTTACGAAGATGCAAATGGTCTGAATTTTGGTGTACAGAGAGACCTTATCACCCTAAATAATTTCAGCATGTTAAATAATTGCCACCATTGCTTGAAGTTTTTTTTTTTCAGCATCAATTTTTAAGGAAAATGCGTGGGCCAGATGGGTCTCCACCCTTAAAAACATTGATCCATTTGTAAGAAAGATTTTGAGCATTTTCTAAAAAGCTATAAAGTGGTGATTTACTTTTGCACCCAAAAAAAGATAAGATTTGTTCAGCATACTAGGAAACAACAATAACACATCAAGTAAATCGTATTAAATGCGCTCACCATTAGAACTGGTTTGACCCCTTAGTAGATATTTTGAAGGTTTATATAAAAAACTTTTCTTACATATTTTGTAACATTCTCTTCTATCAATTCATAGCCTTGCCAGAGATTTTCCATTAACTTTTGTTTGTTTGTTTATCGTTTTTGCATGAGTGCTTTGCACGTTAAGGGTGTGCCCTGCCACTGGAAACAAGGAGAGTAACCTCAAATTGATGTTTTTGTTATGCTTTTATTTTTATTTTTCTGTGTAGTGTGGGCTTACTTCGTTGCTACAGGTGGAATGGGCACTAACAGAGGACTCCAGTAAACCAAATTTGAAGAATGAAGACTCGCCTGGGACTGAGATACAGCTTCACACACCTTCTACTACTTGGTGTTATTCCGAAGTGGCCAAAGAGCTACAGCACTGATTTTTTTCCAGCAGTAGCTTCTGGGTATCTCTGCAACATTACAGAGCCATATTTTTAATATCTATATTCTTTTATTTGTAAATAGTAAAAAAAATTTAAGCCATTTTGCTCACGCATTATTCTGAAAATAACAAAACAAAAAACTCTCTGTAGGAAGGGGAGTATGCGGCCTGTGAGCCATACTTGGATTCAATTCAGTGATCCAGTTCCGCAAAATATCTATTTTTATTTACAAGTTGACAATTGATTCACAATTTCACACGCCTACAAAAATGTTGAGCTCACTCTCCGTGTGGTAGCTCTAAAAAGAGCCCAGTTGTAAACAAAAAATAAGAAATACACTAATGAGCTATGAGTTGGCCATTGTAACTTTAGAAATGGCTGGTCTACAAAGCAGAAGGGACCGCTTATATGTAGTTAATTGCTCATGTGGGAGTGGGGTAGTTCAGCACAAGATTCAGACCTGTAGGCAGACACGAAGCGCGCAAAGCCCGCGGAGGATCTGGGGACATGACCATACCAGATTTGTTCTGGAGGAATGCTCCACCAGGAAGTTAGTGGAGGTAATTAGGCTTTAGCACTATGACTAACGCTAGCAGCATAGCAACCGTAACCACTCTTTCTGCAAGCTGCGATTTCAGGCGTGGACAGTGATGTATCTCTGACGAGAATGCATTAGATGCTGTGCACAAATCTTCAGCCATCTGGGTTACTCATGTCTAATGAAAGAATGAATACATTTTGACTGCAAAGATAGCAATGATCCATTTTGCTATATAAAAGTTTTCTCTTGTAAATTTCTCCTTTACCGCACTAGTCACTTAATGTTGTTCATAGTGCTAAAGCCTAATTACCTCCATCAACTTTCGGGTGGAAGTAGAACCACTGAGTCAATGGCAGTGTTCCAGACCTTTTCCTCCCCTCTCATAGCGAATAAAGGGTGGTAAAAGGTTTGGCTACGTGAGACTAGTCACGATTGATTTGGTACAGTTGCAACTGAGTTTTAAGCTGCTCTAATGGCTTCACAAGTACAGCTTCATTCCAATCCCTAACCCTGCAAGTATAATAGAAGGATGTTATTTGAAGTGACTGTTTCAGAATAATATACTACAGTTAGTTCTAGGACCCGTTTGTCCTTGTGCTTCATGTTAACTGATTGATTTTTGGCGCTGAAGTTAATTGATCTGCGTAGAAATTCAGTGCTGGCCTCGGGTGAATAGATACGCTTGTGTGAATAGATAGCTTACGGGAGATCGGTTATGGAGGGCGGTTCTGTAGTATTATACTGAAGGGAAAAATGACCACAGTTCCGGTGGCAGGGCTGTAAAGGTCCATTTTTTAAGTCAGCACATAGATAAGCAGTGAAGAGATTGAAATACTATTCTATTGACATATCAAGGTAGTTTTTGATAAAATTCAACATATTTTTTTTAATTGACACCATATGTATGTGTATTTGGAGTTTGATAACAGATATGAACTCAAAGGATTCTTAAAAAATATACATGAAGGCCGTTAAACATTATGCATGTAAGGCCTGAACTAATAATTTACCTTCAACTCTAAACAACAATTTCCAGAAACATTCTATTGTTTCTGCTATCAGACATTATGTTTTAAAATTATTGTTATGTATCAAACTAACTTCTCTTCCATGATTCCAAAATCTTCCTGTTGTGTACAACACTAAAAAAAACTTCTTATATCTCCAATGTGTGTTCGGAACTCGTAGTGGCTGTTGTTCAGTGGTGTGCAGGAATGCCAATCTATGACTGAAAAGGTATGGGTATTATAATAATAATTACCAACTTGTGTAGAATTGTGACAGGGACAATAGACACACCCCAAAATTTAACCACACCCCCAAGAAAGTTGTATTCATAAACTCTTTTCTGGCCTTGGGGGAGACACACTGGGAAGGGGAGGGGGCCCTCACATTTTGCTAATTTATGCTGTACACCAATAGAAAATTGTTGATTCTAGATGGTTCAGCCCCTCCAGTATTGGGTTTCTGTCTTTGTCCCTGATAAGGCACTCAATGGATTATAAGACAGAGGTAGGCATCATCACATTTCCTCAATACAATTAGCCAGTATAATAGCAGTACACAGGGTGTAATCTTAAATTAATAGCCCCACAACCTGCGAAAATGGGCACAAACAAAATAGAATTCAAAGAGGACATGGACAATCCTCCAGAAACGAGACCCCGAGTATTTATGAATTAGTACATATATCTAATAAGGTGCAAACAAGCCAATGCATTACGCAACGTACCTCAGACGGAGAAAGACCGGAAAATGTAACACAAATCACCGCACTACGGAATCAGCGCCCCACCCCAGTATTTTATTTGAATATTAGTTCCGCCCCTTATTAACCCTCAGCGCGCATGCGCGAGAGCGTTGTAGTAGCCGTCCTGTCTGTTTGTCCGTCTGTTTGTCTGTTTGTCCGTCTGTTTGTCTGTTTGTCCGTCTGTTTGTCTGTTTGTCCGTCTGTTTGTCTGTTTGTCTGTCTGCCATGCTCTGATTTTGGAGAATACTGACAATTAACATTTGATTTAGGTATGAACTTACTCAGGACGAAGATTTAAGACCTTTTATTGTGCTACTTTTTTGAATTTCGGGCTAATCGTTGAGAAAACGCGAAGCTTACAGCTCCCCAACGTGCAATAATTTCCGGTCATTCCTTATTGTAGCGCGCTCATTACCCCCACCCAACCTGGCAGAAAGTATGGTGGCTGGTACTCCTTGTTTGTGTCTCAAGTTTTCTGTTCCTTAGATCTATACTAAGTAAGTGACTATGTTAATTACTACAATAAAAGGTGAAAAATGTTACTGGGAGTGATATAGACAACTTAAAATAGCCGATTCAAGATTATGGTATTTGTAGTTACTGGCTTGGTAGCTCGAACTGTGATGTCCCTGATTACAGGACACACTTTTTTTTTAAGCATTTTGTTCTACAATGTTTGTGCAACAATATCATAATATACATAATTATGTGAAACCATCTATTTCCAGCAAATGGCCCCAGCTGTATTCCAGTTCACTGCTAGAGTAACTAGCTAGCTATAGCTAATCAGTTCATAAATATGTTCATTAAAAAATGCCATCGTCACTGTCTTCCCCAAAAATTGATAGCATAATGTTGTCTATTTCTTTAGCTTGTACATGTGAATCATCCTCGCTATCATCAGTGTACTGATCAAGTTGTGTCTCCGTCAAATCTTCAATCTCGATCTCATCCTCGGCTTCATTCTCTTTCTCCTCACTGGTTGGCATTGTATTGTCACAGCCAATACATCTGCAACCTGGACCACAGCAGTTGTTATGTTTGCGGCAACTGCATCGTCTGGTATGGCAGCCAGTTCTACACCTGCATCCGTTCAGGACAGCATCTACTTTTTGCTGAGCTTGAGTGATATTCTCGTGAGTGTCCCACAAAACTTCCCACTCTTCTTCTTTTTTGACGTACATGTAACCATATTCCGTAAGTTCTATAATCGAAATTGTAAAAATGAACACATACATATAAGGAATATCAAGACAGCTTTATAATTACCTCATGTTCATAGGTGTGATATTTTTTAAATGACAGTATTTTTCATAATTTAGATCACATTTAGCTGTAGGTTTTTCTCTACATATTGCTATACTGTTAATAATAATAATAATAATAATAATAAAGAATGCTCCTAAACCTGCAGTTTGTTACAACCTTGATGAGCCCCTCTCGCTTACCCCTCCTCACCAAAATATAATAAATCTAATTAGCCCATTTCCATGCAAGTTCATTTTATCATGTTCAGACTTCCATTGCTAATTGCATATTTAAAGTGTACTTAAGGCATGTGTACCTGGTAGTTGAATTTCATTTTCAGTGGAAGAATTCCAAAGTCCCAATACCCATAAACACCGATGCCAATGAAATGTTAGAGCTTCAACAGTTGGCACATTGTTAGCTTCACAGTCTGCTCTGAGCCAAACACCATTTCTAATTGCATCCAGCCATTTAGTATGTGTTTCCAAGATGTCTGTTGTGGTAGACACTGAGTTATATAGAGCAACTGGTGAAACATGTTCAAACACAGATGTGTGCAGCCGAAAGTAGGCTCAACCTACTAACCGTAGAAATGAATACAGTGAGTGGTCATTTCGATTTAGAGATATCAGCCCAATAGAGTCTATAGGTTCTACCCCTGAGGCAATGAAAGTGGCATACTGATAGAAAGCTGACAAAAACTTGATTTTCCTAGTCCAACAAAAAAAAAGAAGTATAATCACATCCAGTACACACAAATAAACTTTGTAAAACTTGTGCTTTGAATGATACTTGAATACTGCTTAAAAATCAGGGTCTTTTTCAAGAGCATCAAGGCATTCAAATCCAATAGTTTGGGTGAAGCTTTTGCTAAGCTGGATGATGACATGCTTACCCTGAAGCTGTGTTAATCCAATATGATACACGTCTGTATCTGGGCTGAACACCAAAATTCTGTTGCCAACAGAATGCAATGAATGTAACCAAATACGCATGTCTACTTCATCGGCATTGGATGTAAATGTCGGTCTAATCATTGCCTCATTCTCTCTGTTGGTGCTGTATGCATTCTCTCCGATGGTGAAGAACTCTTGGTCAAGGTTGTGTTCTGGCATGAAATTTGGCACTATGTCTAGAAAATCCTGCGCTAAATATTGAGTCAGGTTTTTCTTACATGGTCTACATGCCAGTAGCACTTTCCAATGCTCTGGTATTTTACTGTCACTAGTAAATGTTGTGCACTCATGATGAGTCAGCTCTTTTTCTCTGGCCAAGTCCCGTATTTTTTGTTCTAACAACTTTGGGGACTCTGGTAATCCTCCAGGATTATCAAATAAAACATGCACTTGCAGCACACCAGCTGTGAAGTGTGGTTGGACTTACCTGACTAGCAACATATCTGCATACTCTCTCATTGTTTCCATTGTAGGTACTGGAGGAGTCATAATCATGAACATGCCCTCTAAGATGACTGATGAGGGAACCCATGGAAGCTGTGTGAAAATGAGGGGAGCATCCTCATATCTTCAGATGAGGTAAGGTGTAGTTGAACTCTTGGAAGATTTGTATGGTAGTCCATCTTTACCCATTAGAGCTTTGGGATAGCTAGAGATAGGACCTAACATACTATTTGTGGGTGTGATATGATTTTCTACTGCCCATGCCAATTGTCGTTTCAGAAAACGTTGTGCAATTTTTTTTTTCCTTTTCAGTTTGTTTAATTATTTTCATTTGAAGTGTAGTGGTAGTAAAAGTATGTAATGTTTTTTTCCTGATAGGAGCTTCTGTGCTTGGCTCGTTCAATAACCTGTACTTGACAAACTGCTCAAACGCTTGCTGACCTATACTCCTAAATCTAAGTAAGTCATGTTCTTGTTCAGGCAATGCTCTTTTTCTTTCAAAAATGTTCCATCCCCTGGTTGATGGACTCCTTCTCATACATACCAGTAGACAATATCTTTGCGAGCATGACTTTCACATTTTCCTCAGTGACTCTATCCCTATAGTGTTAACTGTATAACAGTCAGTGTTGGGTTTTTTTGAGGCAGGATCTGTGTTGTCAAATTGTTCACTGATTTTGCTCTGAAGGTAAGGTAGTTGGCTATTGATTTCATTTTGTCTGGGGCTGGCCTAACTACAGCTAGCTTAGCATCTTTGTAAATGCACATTTCGTGACACTCATCCAAGGTTATACTGCGCCATTCTGTTTCAGAGAGCCGAACTGAAAAACCTCCATTTTTAAAGTGCTCAGTCAGGTAGTTTGGAAATAGTGCAATATCATACAAATGCCGTGGAATAAGTTCCTCATAAGTTCTTCTGTCAAAAGCAGCATTAGATCCCGACTAGTTGTTTGAGAAGCAATCCGCATGTCCTAATTTCTGTACCTCAGAGATGAATACATAGAAATGTATGGAAGACAATCTTGTAAGATGAACTTTTTCCTGAAAGCTATACTGTCCTGCTTTGCAGCTTTTCATCAAGAAACTCGACAAACTTTTGAAGATTGGAACTTACGTTCTGTATGATTGTGGGACTTGTGCTGGCTCTGAAATCTGCTAGGGAAGAATTATTCTTAATTTTTTGAAAATGTGATAGAAGACCCTGAATTGTGAGGGGTAAATTACTGTCTTCTAACTGATTTTCATAGAAAATGGTCAAAAAATATCGATTAAAGGCTTCAAAGCATTGTAATATAAATAAATGAGTCCTTCGAAAATTTGTTGCAGTTCGCAATGATGTTAAAGTTTCAGATCTATAGCCCGAGATTTTGGCAAGATCCATAAGCCCTGCATCAACATATGGCTTCATTAGCACTTTGTGGTAATTATACATAATATGCCAATCCCTGGAATGGGGATAAGCCACTTGACGTTGTCTCCATACTCTGTTCGTATAGATTGCAACACAGCATACACTTTGGCATCTCCTACCACTACTACCCATTTTTAACCCAGTTCATTGATAAATAGTTTATGTAAATTTCCAATGACCTTGAGCAAAGTTTCTTTGCAGTCTGCCTTTTCACTTAAAATGTCTACATATACTACATTAGAGGTCTCACATTCATGTGTTAGCTTTTGTAAACAATGAATAAGGGATGTAATTAATGGTAGGGGTTTATCTTGGGATTTTTTTGAAATATTTTAATAGCATTCCAGAGTGAATATCCTGTAGAAATTTGTTAAGAATAATTTTTTCATTTTGAACGAGTATAAACTTGTCTGGTGTAGGTTTGTTGGTGTTATATTCATAGTTAATATCAGTGATGGTGTTCATATAGGATCGGGTCAGTGTGATGTTAGGTGACCCTGGTTCTTGTATTATTCTTCGTCTCCGTTTAGAACGATGGAGCGGGATAGGGGAAGCGTTGTCCACTGATACTATAGTTAGTGCATTTAATTTTAAAGATGGATTTACTCCTTTTATTAGTCTAACTTGAACAACATGTGTGGCTAGCCTTTTTGTGGTTTCCAGGGATGCAACAGCTCCTAGTCTGTTCATTACTTGAATCAGCACTTGATCTCCTCCATGACATAAAATTGTTTCAGTAAGCAGTACATGAAGGGGTGCACTGCAGGCATGGTTAGCATTAAATAGAAGCACACACAAAACATAGAAATGTCTGATTTTTTTAGCATCACTTGTCTCTGCTCCCTGGGAATCAAACAACTTACTCCTACCTTCACGAATGGTACAAGTTAATTGTCGAATAAATTCCAAAAGTATAGGATCTGTATTGTCAATCAGTGTTGGTATATGTAAGTTTGTGTACATATCGATGTCTTTGAATATGGTAATACTTTTTTTAGCTTGCTCATGTAACTTGCTATTCAGGTGCTGAGCAACTTCAGTAATTGTTTGTGACGTAATAGTTGCAGAATTTTCAGCGTCGTCTTCTAGCGATTCAGGTTGTCCGGTCTTTTCTTTGTTGCATTTTTTTTTCTGCTGACCAAATATGTTAGATATGGCCTTTAATAAATCACAATTCTTGTGGTTGATTATGGTACCCACATGACGATATATACATTGAAATACAATTTGTTCTCCAAAATAAGAATGCAGCTTAGTAATTATCCATTTGGTTGATGGTATTTTGGCCGGTGTTTTACTTATGTGTATGCAATCAGCTAGCCCAGACATGATATAGTCTTCAAAATGCCCACGAAAGGCTGGCAACAACATGACTTCATCCTTAGCCATCACCTTAGCAAGTGTTTGAGCTGCATAGCATAAATTAAGTTTAAAAAAAATCTGTTTCACTTATCGGAGTGTTGTTTAGTTTAATGGAATTAATTTGAGTAGCAATGAGTGCACCAACTGCGTCTAAAGTTGCATTTGAATTTTGCTCACCTAACTTCGCTCGAGCTAGTTGCTTCTTTATTCCATTAATAATAGTTTATAACATGACATGCATATTTTGCTAGAAGCTGTTAATTAAGTGTAGACATTTCTCCACTTATGACATTTAGGTAGGAATTGACGATTTCTAGTGTTGAACAATGCCTAAAATATTTTTTTCCTCCTTGTTTAGGTTTGCTATTTGCAAGACTGACATGGTTGTGGAGCATTTATTGCAGTGCGAACAAGACAGTAATAATCTTATTTAATTTCCTGAAGTGTATCATTATTATGAAATTCATTTTGTTCACAATTTATCGGATTGAATTTTCATTAATTTTTGAGTAAATTGAGTGTATAATTACAGAGAAGAGGAACATTGGACACAAAAGTTATTGCGGTTATTTTAAAGTACAAGTATTAAACTACTTATCTTACCAGTGATATTTAACAAAATACTGTTTCCAGGAAATGGCCCCCTAAGGAAGCAAGTGGTCTTCAAGGGATTACCAGTGTACTTATGGATATAACTCTCCTTTGGTTGAAGCCATAAAAACCAGATTTTCATCAGAACATGTGCCTTCTAATGAATATTATTGGTTGGGATTTTTGAAAAATTGTAACGGCCATAGCTAATTGGAATTAAAAAGGAATTTAAAAAAAACTGACCTATTCATAGAATACGGGGTATATTATTTCAGTTGCAGATGAAATAGGTTTTGTACAGCGGTCAATGGACTTCCGGTACATTGGCCGTTTGACTGTAATCAATGGAAAGCAATAGTCAAAATCAGCAGCAGTAAAGAAAAATATATTTTCAAGCAGTGTTTTTATGCTTAAATAACTTTGTGACCAAAGAAGAGGTCAATGTAATCACTTCTGAAACACATACACAAAATAGCAATGACAGATTTGCTAAAGAATATGAACACTGCCTTGCCCATTATTTTCTACTTTAGGCCAAGTTGATCATTGTCATCATCATCACCATTATCATTTTCACCGTCATTATTTATTATTATTATTAGGTGGAATGAATTTATGTCTCCTGTTGACTTGTGCAAGAGAACTAGTGGCATGGTGCCAGGGGCACTCCTACTCCATTGCCATAGCATGAAGTCTGCCATTGTAGGAGAAAAGTGGTGGGAAGATACGAGACCAGTGGTACTAGTAAGGCTCCTGCTCCTGCAACGTATTGTGTTTCACTCCCAAAACTCTGTGCATTTGCTACCAAATCTCAAGTAACATCTGCGGTGGAAATTCCCAGGTGCCGGGTGTTTGTTTTGTTCTCCTGTCAGCATCGATGGTTCTTTGTATGCCATTGGTGGAAAGTATTCAAATGCAGGGATAACCCTTTCAGGCTATAGTGAATCTGCTGGATGGCAAATTGCCAGGAAACTTCACTCTCCAGTGTACATGCAATGTTATAGCTACCCTTTTAGACCATTTAGTGTCCACGAAGCAATGATTTTATAAATTAATTAGACTTCTTATATATTATATATTTTTAACTTTTATTAGACAAAAACATAATGAGAATTGCAACTTTCTAATTGTTAGTAACTAGTTGCATGATAGAAGTTTAAAGTTTCATGAAGTGTTGATATAGGGTAAGCACAATAATTAAATCTTAGATGTAGCTAACACTTAGCAGCTACTAGAGATAGTTATTATGTGAGGTTTAAAGATCGGTAGAACATCCTCCTTGAACTTGAACTTTATAACCTAAGAAGTCTGTATACTGAAGGTAGTAAATTGTGTGGTAGCTAAGTGGCTATGTATAGCTGAAAGTGAAAATACATTTTAGAATAGAATGATGTACCATGCATGGATAGTAATATAGTAAGAGCAAAATGATATAATAGCTATAGCTAATAATACTGCAGCTACAATTAACAAATAACATTATTGGTTAGAAATAAGATGAGGTCGTTGCTCTCTTCTCCAATGCCATTCTTTCGGGTGGTATCTTCTGAATGTATAAAACAGATCTTTTGCAGGAGTCCTTTGTGATGGTTGTATAGTCTCTCTCTTAATTAGGAAAAAACAAGAAAAAGTGATTAGAATGTTACAATAAAAAATGTAAATCAATTTGTGCTCATAATAAAATCCAAAAGATGACACAGATAGTAGTATGTATGGGGCAATAATTAAATGTAGCTACAATTATTGAATCAAGTGTAGCTCCAGCAGTATTTTAGAATTAGATGTATTAATTGGATGTATTTATGATGTCTTAGTATTCCCTGGTAACTAGTCCACTATTTTTGCTCAACTGGTATAGGAAATTGCTGCCAAAAAGTTTACTAATTAAAGCACACCATATAGCTACCACTGAACAATCAAATAAAAACAACAACAACAAGCAAACTGAAACCATGCATGAGGGTGGAGCCAACAATCATGAGCAGTGAGCCTAGAAGCCATGCTTCCCCAGTGAACCGTAAGACTTCCCGGGGTGTGTTCCTAAGCAACCTTAGGGGTGAAATTAATCACAGTAAAGGGGCATCTTTCTAGTGTTGTTTGGTGTTTAGCTATATCATGGCTAAGTTGAACAATCAATTTATTCATTAGATGTATTCTCTCTCTTTCACAGGCTTTTTTTAAACAATACGGAATTAATACTATTTGGTCGCCACTGGAAATCGAACCCAGGACCGCTTGTATAGTGCACAAGCACTCTGCCACTGAGCTATGACAACCAGCCGGCAAACAAACACTCCAATTCTGTATTTATACTGTTAAGGGGTACTGCTATGTTACAGTCTCACTCTCAACAGACCAACTCTTTTTTCAAAGATTCTTATCATTCGTTAAATTTTTTACTCCTTTAATTTATCACTTCACAATTTCTTTCTCAGCCTTCTTTTACTCATTAGATGTATTCTCTCTCTTTCACAGGCTTTTTATAAGTGGCAGAGCGCTTGTGCGCTATACAAGCGGTCCTGGGTTCAATTCCTGGTGGCGACCAAATATTTTTAATTCAGTATTGTTTAAAAAAGCCTGTGAAGGAGAGAAAATACATCTAATGAGTAAAAGAAGGCTGAGAAAGAAATTGTTAAATCAGTTTATTGTGATTTTTTTAAAATTATCAGTATTGTGGGCACTCCAACACTAAATGGGTTAAAATCATGCAATCACATGATCTAAACTATCAATAAAAAAAGCTTGAAAAATCATGTCTTACTACAAAAACAAAAATAGAGATACAAGAGTAGAAACTTTAGCCTCTATCCTAACTGTTAACTTACTGCTTGCACCTCTCCAAACCGCTTCTTTTCTTCCAGTAGTTTGTAAAATTTCTTTTTTAGCATGTCCGAAAATTCTACCTCAGCAACATCCATGTATGTATTGGAATACTAGACAACAATAACAACAACAATAAAGTAATGAAGTAGTCAAGCTATTTAAAGAAAGGGAAAATATTACCTCATCTTTAATTTCTGTATTAGCACCATGGTCCACCAGTAAGTGATAAGTATCCGGGTCTTTATTTCGCATGGCAAAAAAAATAGCTGTCCATTTATTGTACTGAAAGTCCAACAATGATGGTTATACATATTTTTCTAGTATTTGAATCAGGTCTATATTTCTTACCTTCATTGCTTGAATATTTAGTTCAGCTCTAACTTCCACAACTAAGTATGTGGTAAGCTCTTTATGGCCTCCCTTGATGGCCAGCATTAATGGAGTCATGTCCCACTGTGTAAAAAGCAAAACAAATAACACACACACATACACACACACAAAACAAACAACTAAATAACAAATTTGTTGCAAAACTATTAGAATCACAAAATCCATGTATGCCGTAATCTAGTCTTATACTTTATTTGAAAAATTACCTTTGGTAAAATGTGAAGTAGCTAGCTATTCAATAATAGTTGGAATACATTTCTGTCACTACTTTGGAATATGGTGCGGATGAATCTGCACAACTGATATATTCTTATTGAGTGTATTGTTGGCTTTAGTGTAATTGTATTATTCATATGTATGTGATTCAATAAAGATGTTCTTATAGTCCACTCAATGTGAACACCAGTGCTTTAGACTTGAACTTGATTTGATTGCTCTTGGCATACTAGATTATCTATAAATACAGACCTGGAAGACTAATGGTGGTATAAGTCATGATATATATAAATACCGCAGTGGTGGTACAGTGCAATCTTTGACTCTCATATTTGGTTGGATAAAAGTTACAGAATCACAAAACAAGGTATATATATAATCAGTCATGAAAGTATTTTGATAATGAAACAAATAGATTCTGATAATTATACTCTAATATAATTACTGTGATTTTAAAGAATACAGTATCTTTTCATCCCTACATTTTGCTTAATGATGGGTTATTAAAATATTCATGAATACACACCACATCATCATCACTATCGTTATTAAATACACTAGCATATTATTGTATAGATTAGTAGTACTTAAAAAGTTTGATTTTTTTATGAGCTGAGCCTGGTTGGTAAGCATCACCTCAAACTATAGGAGTAAAGTTTCATCACATTCTGTAGAAGGCAATTAAGAAAATGAAGGCGGTTAAAAGTGACTACAGTAATTGTAAAATAAAAGCAGGTGAAGTTAGTGAAGAATGGACAGGGTAGGCAATGACTTCACAAAGACAAGTCCACAATCGACAGGAGAAGCAGGAGAGATAGACAGGGGAGAAAGGAATATGGAAAGCGAGCAGGAGAGGGTACCTGATGCAACTAAATCAAAGAGTAAGGATAATAAGAAGAGATAAAAATACCTTATGACTGCATTTGTAGATTTCAAAGTTATTACATTAAGCGCCACTATGTGGTGGGGTACTTGCTAGTATAGCAAGATAATGCTATACAATTTTCTCACTTTATCTTTCACATTGACATTAACTCTAGTGTCCTTCCTGCAGCTGAGTGGTGGGACCATGTGCTTCATTGCATTGATCAGTCCTTTGTAGCAAGCAATGTGAAGAGCAGTGACTCCACCCTGGTAAGGCGTGAAATACATCACAAGTACATTCAAAACTAATAGAATCTCTCAAACCTTCTTTGGCATGGTGACATCTGCACCAGCATCTACCAGAATTTTAGCCACATCCTCCCTCTCTTTTCTGCAGGCAGTGGTGAGAGCCGACCAGGTGCTCTAAATGATAGTGAACAACATTGACCAGTTATATATACAAGATGCCATTTCTTACGTGACTCTTGTGGTCGATCTTGATCCCATGAAGCTGACACAGCATCTTCACTATTTCTATATTGTCATCCTGAGATGCTTGCATCAGTGGAGTCCACCCATTCTATGAAATAATTTTAGGTATACACCGTATTAACAAAGAGGGACAAAATTCTAAAAAATGTGGGATTTTCAGTGCAAATTAGGGACTTATCATTTTTGATCTATTCATAAAAAGTGTACAATAGATTATTGTATTATGAATGCAACAGGATAGACAGACCGTTCCAACTGTACTAATTACAAAACATGGGAGGATATCAGTCAACTATTGTACTCTTTCAGCAGGTCATTAGAAGTTGCTAGTTCATATTGCAAGTGACTACTTTTGTTTTAAGTAATACTCTTTCTGTGCCAGCATTTTAGGTTGGTAAAGCATTTACAAAACCACTAAAATGCAGCACATTTTTAGACAGCTAATTTTTTTTACCTACCATGGGTTAGTGCACGAGATCAGTTGAATTGAGCTTACTAACAAATGCTATGCCCCTATTTTTGACCAACTGTCACTATACAGTAAGACAGTCACTACGTTACTTGCACAGTAAAAAATGGGGTGCTTAATGGGCACCTTATGGGGTGTTAGAACGGCGCCTCCTCTACAACTCCTCACATGGTGCTCCCTTAACACCCCTAATAGGGTGTTATGAAACACCCTTAAACACCTCTGTAGGCGTTTGTGTGGCACTCTAGACAGTGTTATGCATGCACCTCTAGCATGTGATCCAGAACACCTTTAGTGGTGCTTTTAGTACACCCTTAGTAATGTTTAGTGGGCACCTTTTTCAGTGTTATTAGTACGCCCCTACAGTTCTCATATTTTTTCTTTGTTATACTTTCTTTTATAACAGTACATTCAATAAAAACAATGAATATGAGTAAAATAGATAATCATGTTCATGACTTCACTATAGTTTGCTTGTATTGTTCACAGAAATAACCTTCAGTCATTTCTTCAAATTTCTGGACATTGTGAGGAAATTGGTGCACTGAAGGTCTCCACACTCTCACCTAAATGGAAATAACAATAACATTAAATATTTATAAATATTCAATTTCAGACTGATTATATAATATGCTGAAAAATCACCAAATGTATTTGTTTGAATTGACTCCATTCTCAAACACTCTAGTTATAATTTTTAAAAAATACTCAAAGTTGAACAGCCAAGCATTTACACAATCACTGAATAAATCCTCATTCTATGTTTATTTTCACTTTAGTTGGTTACGACTTCTCACACACACACAACTAATTCTAATATTCTACTTAGACCCTTTACCAAGTAAAGGCAGATATGCCATGGTATACACATTTCCTCGATAACTTGTAGACTAGGTTGCACTCTACACACCTGACTGCTCTATGAAACATTGTGTACCATCGTGAAACTAGTGGAGACCTCTGTATATTAATACAACTCCTATGTGGCCTACATATATATAAGCACTTTTTAGTTATAAAAAAGATATTTTAATATGAAAACCCTTTACCTAAAGACATTCAATGACCGTTGCATATAGCCTGACATTGCTAACCCTTATCTCCTTTTAATATTGTGCGGGGTTGGAGGAAAGGGTCTGGGGACTCTAGTGCCAATGACCAGTTCAAAATGAATTTTTGTGCATGCGCTAATTAAGTCTAATTATGGACACTTGGGTAGTCCTGCAGTCTATTATCCAAGAGAGGTCCCTCACTTTGCAATTTATATGCTATGTTAGTCTCAGAAGGCGCTTGTATTGCATGGTAATGAAAAAGATTGCCTTACTTTATATCAAACGACCTCGCTCTGGTTTGAAGGTATCAATCTCTTTGAGGCGAAGTATACAAGCGTTGCGGTGAATATTTTTAATGGGTGGTTAGCGCCAGAATCTGGCACTCTGGACTGATCATTAAAGTCCCCAGACCCTTTCCTCCTCCCCCGCACCATATTAAAAGGAGGTAAGGGTCGGCAAAGCCAGACTACGCTGTATAGTGGATCCTTGAAATTCTTAAAATACCACATTTTAGCTTTCTGAACTATGATGTTTAGTTTTTCCCCACTGGCTTCACTTCAATGAAAGAACCTGCACTGTTTGCCAAAGTATTCTAAAGAGGCATTACTTTTTAGCATGACGACCATTTACCAAACCAAACTATATACAGGTCCTAGTTAATCGTTATGTTGCCTTGACAAACATTGGCAATAAAGTGATGATTCATAAATATCACCTTAGTATGCACTTAAATTGATAAGAGGGCTACTCCCTCCTGCCCCCTTCCCATCACTATCTCTGTCATACAGGTATTGTCTGGTAAAAATTTTCAACATCATTTAAATGTCAGTGTTCTCAATCAGATAGGTTTCCTATTTTAAAATTCACATATTTTCCCAAATGTTTTCACAGTCGGAAAAATATAGGTGGGACAGCGTCATGTTAAAGACTCAACATCTACCTTATGCGTAAAAAGAAATGCTAGAAATGGCTTTACATGACTCAAGCTATGTACATAAGGAGGAACACAATGAAAGACCAAGGGCATGACACGACAAGGTATTCAGACTAGAATAAAGTGAATTTAAGAGGAGCTAAACGCAGGGCAAAGTTAATCTACAAACACACAAAACTTCAGATGTGCATAGCTCATGCAACTTAGTACTTAACTGACCACCCCCTAGGTAATCACTTACTCAAACATCTCACATCTGTGAATACTCCAGATAGCCACAGTTCTACAGGGACTTGTTTTAGGTTACTGAGTACACCTGCATGAAAAAAGAAATATTCAGATTATAAATCATCACATAAGAATCAATACCTCCATTTCTAGCTAAATTTACGTAACATTTTATAGTGTCAATTTGTACCAAGTGTCAAGGCTAACTGATTGAGATGTGATTGTCTGATCAGGCCTTTCGAAATAATTGTACTGATACTGTGTTAAGTAATTATTGTAGTTACAATCACCATGATGTATAAGTACACAATTATTATTCATCACAAGGCAAACTCCATTAGCAAAGAAATGGGCCAAAAAATCTAGCCAGCTAAACCCTTTACCGATTACTACCAACTACCAACTACTAACTGATATCCTTTACCCAATAGAAATTTTGTGCACTAGTGAAAAATAAAACAAAACAGAAACACCCACACGAAATATTGGGCTTACAAATTGCTTACATAAAAAACAAGTAGTTGGGGAGATGTTAGTATACATATTATAACAACGCTTTAGTTTCTTCAAATTTACTCTTTCACCAGCTGACTCCTACTAAGGTAAAGGGGCATGGTTCTACCAAAGTATTAAATAAAAAAGAATTAGGCTAAGGGACATGGTTCTACCAAAGTACTAAATAGAAATGTATTAGGTAAATGTACATAGTTCTACCTGTCTGGCATAGCCAGACCCTTTACCTACCGCATAGCGGGGAAAGGGTCTGGTCAAATGCAATAGTATGACCTGTTCTGGTTCCCCACGTTAAGTGGGGGAAACCGCAATGGCCATTAGCTAACCGCGCTATCCTAATAAAATGCGTGTAAAAATCGGATCTCTGCTGCAGCATCCAGACGGGCTAGCAATGGCGACTTGCTGCATATGCAGGAGTGATCTATCTACTGTTCAGGCGAAAAAGCGGAGGAAGAAATTATATGTATTAGCTAGCTGTGACGTTATTAAGCTTCACAAAATATCTGAGCTGGAGCAACAACTCAAGCTGTTAGATCAGAGTGACTTCCGCATATAGCTTCTTTCATCTTTTCTTTCAGTGACACCAAGTAACTGCATGCTCTCCCTCATTGCACCTTCTGCATCCACACTTGAAATCCACACTTTAATTAACAAGCTAAAAAAATGAAATGCGTGCTGCAGAATTGTGCGCATTTTGTGGTAAAATTGACATTTCACGCACCAATGTATGATGAGTCAGAACAGGTCATACTATTGCATTTGACCAAAGTATAAGGTAAAGGGACATGGTTCTACCAAAAGTATTAGGTAAAAAGTATTAGGTAAAGGGACATGGTTCTACCCTTTACCCACTAACTATGTATTAGGTACGACATGGTTCTACCAAAAGTATTAGGTAAAAAAGTAATAGGTAAAGGGATATGTAATAGGCAAAGAGACATGGTTCTCCCCTTTACCCACTAACTATGTATTAGGTAAAGGTACACAATCCCCACTACTTCTCCCCACGCTCGCTAGCTCGCTAGCTACGAATAGTCTGGAGGAGCGCAGTAATTTAAACAAACTTACAGATAGTCAATACAATAGGAAAATATGTTTTATGAAGTCACACTAACACAACTTACTTGTCGAATGTCCCCATCACAACCCACTACTTCTCTCCCCACGCTCGAGCTAGCTACGAATAGTCTGGAGCGGCGCGCGCAGTAATTGAAACAAACTTTCTCCGCCCACTCTGCACGCATGCTCATATTCAATTCCTCAGTTTTTAGCTTTGGATATTGTGTGGGCGGGGGAAAAATACGCGGCTACGTCTCTCTCTAACTGTGACTTACTTGTGGACGTATACTCTGACGCGATGACGGGAGGGGGCTCAGCTGCGCCATGCATGTTTTAGCAAGGAAAGTTGTAAAAGGTGAGTTTTAATGTTTTTTGTGGCACATATAACCCATAGCCAGCACTTTGAATTAGGGGTTCTAATTTTGCACCCTAAAGCCACATACACTGTTTTGTTTTCTTCAATCATTTTTACACATAATTAAAAATGTTGATGTAGATAGCTATCTATATTGATGACACTAATTTAGTCTCTATAGCTAAGTTCATTGAATACTGAATGATTACAAGGCCGTAGGAAGCAAATTTCAAGTGGTCTGGCCAGGAAATGGGTGTGGTCTCAATAAAGTTCAAAATCGTAATTTTAGAAATACAATAAAATACAAAAACACTAAAGTTTAAAATTTATACGAATGGTCCTTATGAACATAAGATAGTTTGGCCTTTCTTGAGAACCCGCACGAGATGCTATTAGCTATTTTCTTCTATTGTATCCAAGGAGGCAGAGGTCTGGCAGAGCACTACACCTTTGAATGGAGGAAAGGCCATTTAGAAAACCAGAGGGAACTCCCTCCTTAATACGGGCTTATCCTTCCCAAAACTTTGGTTCAGGAAAATCTAAATTGCGTGGCTGGTGTCGAACAGCACGCGGTAATGGACCTCTGAGTAGTGTAAGCAGTAAGCGGGTGAGGTCGGGGTGTGGTCTCGCAGAAAAAGTGGTCGGGCCAAAACCCAACCAGCCATACCACTTCCTACGGCCTTGATGAATACTTAACTGATAGTGGCAGAGATAGCATATGAAAAGTGGGAGGGGGGGTGCTACGGCCACCTTTCAGGTTGGCTATCATACACTGAGAGTGCATCATGTTGTACATGAATAGCTAGTACTTTTAAGAGTATATGAAATTTGATTGCTGTAATTGACTTTAACCTCTATGAAGTATTCTGAAATTCCTTTATCCCACAATATGGGGGGGGGAAGTCCCCCTCCTAAAAAGTAAGGGGGCTCAAGCCCTCATCTGCCCCCTGGATTCTCTGCCACTGTGATAGTGCAATAGACTTCTCGCATAGTGGGCTTCTAATAACAACGAAGGATGAACCGATACTCAAACTCCTACAGGTTCATATGCCTTGTAACTAAGAATTTAAATTAAAATATAAAATGTAACATAGCTTGACTTACCTGTGTGCTTAGTGCTAGCACTGTGCACGCACGTAGTATTAACACTGTGCACGCTAGCTGCAATTGCATGCCTTGTGGTACCTGGAATAATTGGTGCAAGTCATAAACATTTGTGGTGGCTAGGCCTTTGGACTACGAAGTACATATTATTGTGGCTAATTATTAACTTCTGGTCGCTGAAAAGGGGGTTAAACCGAACCCCCCTGGCTATGGGTATGAAAAAAATAATCTGCTTGCATGTGAATGCAAGCAGATTTTAGGTGCTTTAGGTGTATGTTGTTGTGTAGATGATCTTTCACACAAATCATGCACACTTCTGAAAATTAATTTAGATTTAATGATGCCTTCACTGGTTTCTTTATGGTCGATCAAATGATAAAGTTGAATATCTGTTATATGTACGTGTATGCTAATTGAGTTGACTACGTATGTTAGCTATCTATATTAGTATTAGGAGATGAGATTTCCCCTTTAGTGAAAAATTGTTATTCCTATTGTATCTATTGTTATTATTTCTTGTTTGTGTGTTTGTAGGTCTGTTGTTTGCAGTCACCTGACTGTAGGACAAGGTCTGTGGATTCCTCGGAAGGCACATGTAAGGGGCATGGGGTGAATTGGGTGGGGGGTAGGGGGTAAGGTAGTGGTGGGTGTGGTAGGTAGGATTGGTAGGGGTTGGATAGGTGGGGTAATTGGGTAAGGTTAGTTGGGTGGGTTGGGCGGGTGTCATTTCCTTCAGTGCATCAGTCTGTAGTACTGGGTTGGTTAGGATTAGATGGACCTTACTGGAGTTTAGATTTAATCATCTGTCCCAATGTGTTTGATTGATCGCAACCCTTCACAATCGTTTTTATCGTGTTGTTGTAGATGGTCTCTGTAGCTGTGTTACAGGTGTTGTGTCTGCCTCTCTCTTCATCGTGGTCCATGCTCCCTGCTACTGTGAAGCTATCTCGGGGGATGGGGGTGGTTGTGTGGGAGTGGCTTCTCCTGGTTCAGTGCCGTCTTCTGTCCGGTTGTCGCTTAATCGGTTAGTGTTGTTTCTTGTTGTGTGCCTTGTGGAGGTTGACTCTTGTTTAGAAACATGGTGGTGGGGAGTGGGGGGTATGGTAAACTATGCCCGCGGGCTATAAATTAGTTATAAACCAATATTTTTTTATAACTGAGTATTGCTGGATTTTATTTCTCTAACTGAGCTGGTCATCCGGTAGGGAAAAAAATTGGCACAATATGTGTGAACAGTACCATTTGATTAGTGAATCCTGCTTGTCTTGGCTAATACCTCATCACGATGATAGCCCAGTTGCCTGTGTTTGTTGATTACGTTTGTGGTACTTTAGATAGGTGTTGCACAATTACCACTGAGTGTTCACACGTATGGTGGTCTCGCTGAAACAATAGAATATCCAGTGTATGAGTGTTGTGCTTTGTGCTTATTATTTTGTATCGCTAAGGCTTATTCCATTTAATGCACTCCCAATGTGTGGATAGAACCTAAGTTAATATTGTTACGGTTTGTTAATCAGTGAGTTTGTGATAGTAGTGACTGTTGTCTGAAAAATGATTCACCAAATTGAGGGAACTTCAGATCACAATGAGACAAAAGGAATTTTGTTGTACATATATATTTTTGTTGTCATCACTTACCTGGCAGTTCTGTTTGAAGTATTAACGCAGCCGCAATTACAGAAAAATGTATACAATTGTATTTAATTTGGAATATTTAAAAAAAAATTCCGGTAATTGCATTTTGTTTAGCTACATAGAGTACTGGTAGAACCTCTCGTATCCGGACTCCTCACCTCTATTATCCGGGTGCCTAAATCTGGACAAAATCAATTAAATGAGTGGGTGGATTGACATTCTAGTGACCTTTCCAGACAAATCTAGATTGAAAATACTTTGTCTCAGAGATACGGTCACTTTCAGAGTTACCGGCACCCACTGGTCCCAAGGCGCCCGGATAAGAAAGGTTCTACTGTATATATATTTATTGCAGCCTTGATATTTTTAGCTTGAATATTTCTGCATCACGCGAGCATTCTGTATTTTCCCATAATTGTATGCTTGTTATTGAATGCTCGAATAAGCACGCACGTGGCAAGTAAAATCAATTAGAATTGTATTGTAACCGATTAAGAAACAATATCAAGGCAGCAATGAATCACTTATCACACTCGTTAATCACTTATCACACTCGTTAATCACTTATCACACTCATTGTACAATATGGGAATGATATTTTACTCTCACACAATATTTCACTTTCTCTTCGGCTCATGAAAATATTTTGCATGCTTCTAAAATATTTTCCCATATTGCACTCTGACTCGTGCTACAAGTATTATGTATGTATTTGCAATGTATTTCAATACTCTGGTTGAATATTAGCTGGCCTCAAAATTTTCAATCTGTATTTGTGACCGTCTACAGGAAAACCGGGCACAACGCGGCACCCTTCAAAAAAATTTTTTTGCACTTACAGAGTTGTCAGCGTCCAGATATTGAGCTCTCCAAGTTTTATCGTCGTAGCTTAAGTCGTTCCCACTATAATAGATTTAACCGTTCCCTTCCGTCGGCTTGAAACAATACATTTTTAAGAAATCGATCGATATTTTCTCGATATTTACGTTCGCCGCATTGTGCCCGGTTTTCCTGTAGACGGTCACATTTTATCATGACACTGTATTATTGTAGTATTGTATCATTGAAATAATAATAGAGATGTTGTTGTTTTTGTTGTTGTTATGCTATCAATGTCTACTGTGAGTGAACACATGATATGAAAATAGATATTGAATTATGCATGATTGTGGCATGATGAAGGTGGTGGGATTAGGTTACGTTTCACAAAGTGTATAAGTTCAGATTGGAAGTTGATTTTAGGCCTGAATATTACATATTATATATAATATTATATATAATTTATATTTTTTTTTGGTTTTTATGTAGCTTGATGGACTGAAGTCTTGTGACACTGAAGCTGTGAACTCTGATGACCAGTACATAAAATCCAACATCTTTATTGCCACTTTGTGTGTTATATAATATGTATTCTATTGTAATGAATAACTTCTTCTTCTTTTTTTTATTATTGTTTATTATTGTTACCGGTAATATTATTATTATTATAATGATTAATAATATTGATTTTATGATCACAGCAAAAAAGGAGAATGTAAATTGGTAAATATTAGCTATTATAAAAATGAAGGTCACTCGACGCCGCTGATTGTCCCCAGGATAGCCACATAGTTCGCTCTTTATTAAATTAAAATGTACTCTAATAAACTACTTTGACTTGACGTCTTGGAAAGGTAAGGGTTGTCCAAGCATAGGGAGTTGGGTCATCTGAACATTTACAAAATAGTGGTAGTTCATTATCTAATAAGTTGTACTAGAATGAAGAACAATAATACTGGAGACATTTTCACACGTTTGATATAGATTATATTAGTGCATAGCATACCACCTCGAATCATAAAATCAGCAACATGTTTGAACATAAGTTACTACACTATCAGACTATACATTATAGATAAACATGTTAGGCAAACTATGAAACAAGTTATATACAGTGAAGTCTCCGATAAAGGACACTCCGACGAATGGACTATGTATTGATAATCTCTCTTAGAAAGACAAACCTGAAATCCCCCAAAATTAATTCCTGCACCAAAATAATACAAATAGAATCTCCTAAGGACAATCCCTCTACAAGGGACAAAATGCGCTGAATTTATATAGCTCCCAAAGTGTCCTTTATCCGGAGACTCTACTGTATATATTTGAATTGTAAATTGGTGCGCACACACACACACACTTATATATACGTATACTTATTATACTGAGTACGGAAAAACATTTAATAGCACACCATTTTTTTAACGTGCCAAATTGGAGTGATAATAATTATTATGGTGAGAGAACCCACATGTATTTGCAATAAGTGATTTCTTGTACTTCTCGTGATATTATTACTCCACCAGTTACAATTTTTTTCCATTGATTTTCCATTGATTTTGCCATAAGTAGTGATGTGGAAATCATTGCATGAGTAGAAGTATAATTATGATGCATAGTTCACAACACAATCATAAGTGATTAATTTTCTTCATTTTTAATGTTCCAGAATGTGGAGTTTCACCCATAGAGCATTTGTGTTTAATATGGGAAATTATAACACACTAATATGTGGAAATACTTTGATATAATATCAAGGGTAAAATAAATATAATATTGAATCGTATTGGATTATCAAATGCTTGCACATGATAAAGCAGTAGCCATAATGTGTTCCAATGCCATACGTAGCAAAGATTGTGGTTGAGCACTGTTTTTGTGCTTCCAAGTTCTTATGCTGATTATTGTATACAATTAGTACTTTCGAGGCAATGTTAGAATCCACGTAGGTATATTTTATGCATATGTATGAATTGAATAAAAACCACCAGGTAACATCTAGCAACATGTATGCACAATACAAACATACATACACACACAGCAAATTATATATTTAATTTGGTAGATGTTTTTTAATGAACTTATCTTTCCGAAAATTTAACTACATACAGTAGAATGTCAGTTATCCGAAAACAACCAAAACTCAATAGTGGCACGTGCAGTCACGAATTATTTGCTTGACCACACCCTCTCATAGCACTCTACAATACATTTTTCTATAGGATTCAGTTATCCGAACACCCCTCGGTCCCAGTGTGTTCGAATATGTGACATTCTACTGTATTCAATAGCTAATCAGTCACACAAGAACTGGAGAAAACAAGTATTTTGTATAACAATGCGCACCTCATTGGTGAGGACAATTATTGTGTGTGTGTGTGTGTGTATGTGTGTGCAGAACTGAGAAGATATACAATAATTTATTCAACTGTCAGACTGGTTTGTTACCACACTATAACACAACCTATCCTCTGCCTGGCGTATGTTCACAGGAAGTGTATTACCAACAGTTGTATGTTCATCACTGACAAAATTTGGTAAATATATCTTTTTATCTTTTTCAGCAAGCTGGATCCCTTCGCAAATTCAATTAATACAGCCACTCCTTGCATGTTTTGAGCTATCATTGACAGAGCACCGCAGGGATAACAGCCTCACATAGGGCACATCCCATTATAAAAGAAAACTTGGCAGCTCCATGGAGCATATATGTGTGAGTGTGCGTGAATGTGATGTGATATGTAGTGTATGTGGAAGGAACTTCGCACGGCCTGGAGACCTCAAACGACACAAGTGTTTATAAGAACGACAGAAACCAGTGAAGGACCAGCAAGGCACTGCACAATGTGGAGTATGCCAGCGATGGTTTCGAAGTGCCGGCGGTCTTGCTGTTCATCGGCGCACCCATTCCCCAGCCGAGTTGAGGCCCTACTCACCCTCATTGGAGGGACGCGTGACCCGTTGTGGGCAGTATTGAGACAAGACAAGTATGCACGTGTGTGCGTGTGCGTCCAAACTGTGTGCTTGTTTTTCACATATCTTAACATGTTTATACTTTATACCACCACCCTCATGTCACCATGTTATTTATTGTATGTCATCCACTGATGAAGGTCACTGTTAGTGTGATGAACCGAATTACAACAAATAAAGGCTAGTGGAGTTTCAATAAAAACCTTGTTATGTCTATCCCTAGCCAAACAGGTATATTTAAAGTAATAAATGTGTATGCTTGCATGCAAAATTTGATAGGTAGGCAACGTAGAAGCATTCATTTCTGATATATTGCCCACATGTATCGACTGGTTGCACCATTGGATATTCACATTTAAATAAATTTTTATTTTGAATAACTGAAACTGGCAATATTAAAATAATGTATGAATATAACTACAAAATACCACAAAAAAAAAACAGCTGGAAATTTTGAAACAAGGAATCAATTTAGTTATAATAGTTACTTAGATATCCTGGACATCTTCTCTATAGAAGAATCCTGAAACAGATAATACAACAATTCACCAATAAGTTCACTTCAAGCATAGTAGAGCAAGAAGTATTGCACAAGTCAAAGAACAATAATGAGGAAATGTTAGTGAGCAAGCATTACTGCATCCTACTCGGACCGCGATGTACGAATAAAAACTAAAAGTATTGCATACACACAGTGACAACACAACTCAGGATTAGGGCTACTAACTGCTACTATTAATAAAAAGAGGCTCTAAACGGTGATCGTTAAAAAAAAAAAAAATAATAGTACAATGACTAAATTTACCCAAATTATGTTTTCTGTTTAACAAGAAAGTTCACAAACTGAGACTGAGCAGATGACCCCGCATATCAATAACCTATAACCACGTATGAAAGCAGCCGCAAAAAATTGTGGTCAGGTTGTGGATGCGATTTCTGCGATTTCAACTTTCATCATGCACATACTTTGTAGGATTTTTCAATGTTTCGGGTTGTAACTCTACAACTAATCATATGCTATTTCTGAAAAGTAATTTCAGCCGGAATTCATAATTCATCCTTTAATGTAGACTTGAGCCCAAAGCATTACAGAAACTTCGAAAATGCCAAACAAACAAAAAAAAAGCTTTCTGAGGTACTCAAGATCGATGACCTCGCGATATAAGTCAGGAACAAAAGTGTTAAGCAGGAAGCATCGTACATAGACATTAAAGTTTCATTTGCGCATGTGTCGTTTCCCGCCCCCAAGCAAAAAATCCTGTATGAATCCCTGACTTGGGTAAAAAAAAACAACAAAAAACAAAAAAACAACAACACACAAACAAACAGAACAACTGTAATTTGCTTAATATCAATCCTTTATGGGTACCCCCAAGTGATAGTGTGTGTTTGTGTGTGTGTGCAAACCACATTTCATTATAATATTTTTTGGAGCATGCTAATCCATTTTAAAGCTTTCAATATCATGTCCCAAAGAAGGTTGTGAATGTACCATTTAATTTTTAATCTATATGATACTCCCAGTAGTAGTAGTACACCATCATGAGTTTGGCATGAGTACTAGTACCCAACACATGCTTGTAATTCAACATGTACCATCCACCCCCAACCAAACCATAGTGGTTGACCAGTGTCTACAAATAGCAGCTGCTTTTGTATGTGCCAGAAGACCGGAGGCTCTGCTAAATCATAGTGGTTAGTACAGAGTCTCTGTCTTCTAACACACTCACACATGCACTTTTTTTTAATTTTTTTTATAAACTCTTCATTTTTATTATGAGGGGTGAGGGTGTTCCAAGATCAATTTGTCCAAGTGCCTGACTGTTGTCAGGCACAATCCCCTGGACTCACACACAAGTTATACATGATACACATTAAAAAAAAAAGAAGGAAAAAAAATGAAGGAAGGGAGAGAGGGACGGATGGAGGAAGAAAGGAATAAGGAGAAAGAGAGAAAAGATGAAGCAAAATAGTTTGGATAATGAGTTAATTGTTGCTTTTATTGTTTCTACATTTCTATATATATAATAATTCACACGCACACACACACACACTTTTTTGGTTAAATTTACATTATAATTAATGAGGGGTGACTGTTCCAAGTTAAGCGGGAGGGAGGATAAAGAGGACAATGAGAGAAAAGATGAAGTAAACAAACACACACACAACACACACATAGAGGTTAAGAATACATGATACACACTAAACCAAAAAAATAAGGAAGGGATAGAGGGAGGAAGGGAGGGACCAAAATTAATAAAAAGGAAAGAAAAAGAGAAAAAATAAGCAACTGAAAGTAAAAATAAAGGAACACACACGCACACTACTGATTTAAATAACAACAGTCAGGCACAATCCCCTGGACTTATACAGAGGTTGATAATACATGATACACACTGTAGCAAGCACTTGAAATGGTAAGGCCAGGGAGTGGGTGCAGTGATAAGTGTGGCTCTTGAAAAATATGGGATGTTAACAAAGATTTATATTGAAAGAGAAGATGAGGTCATATGTGCCACAAAAAATCCAGTTCAGCAGCATGCATGTAGCATATGCCCAGTTAAATATCTGACACACCCAATCTTAAACTCAAAAGTGGTCCGATCAAAGTGGATCTGCCAGATCACTTGCTACGACCATGCATACGCACACACCCGCACATACACACACACACATACATACATACACATACATACACACACACATACATACGCACACTCACACACACATACATACACACATACATACACACCACACACACATACTGTACAATAGAATAAAAATTAAGTTGTGGAAAAGATTGCACAACTAGTTCAATGGTAAATTGAAACAAAGTATCTGAAAATTGTCATGTCGTACGTCTAGTATGTAGTACGTTTTCACAAGATGGCGAGCAAATTTCTCTATAAAAGACTTATGGTAGCAAATAGTTTCTCCAGATGATAGTAATAGTAATAATAAAAAAATAATACTAATAAAATAAATAAATAATAATAATAATAACAATAACAACAACAACAACAACAATAACATAATGATGATAATAGTAATAATAATAATAATAATAATAAAAATAGTAATAATAATAATAATAATAATTATGATAATAATAATAATGATAATAAATAATAATAATATTAATCATGATAATGATGATGATAATAACAATAATAATAATAAAATAAAAATCATAATAATCATAATAAAAATCATAATAATAATAATCATGATAATCATAATAATAATAATAATAATCATAATCATAATAATCAATAATAATCATAATAATATCATCATAACTAATAATCATGATAATCATAATAATAATAATCATCAACATCATAAGACTCATAATAATAATCATAATAAAATCAGAATAATAATAATATATCATGATAATCATAATAATATAATAATAATAATCCATATAATAATCATAATCATAATAAAAATCATAATAAAAATCATAATAATAATCATTGATAATCATATAATATCTCATCAATCATAATATAATAATAATCATCATCATAATAGAATAAAAATCATCAATCATCATATATATAATCATGATAATAATGCATAATAATAATAATAATATCATAATAATAATAATAATAATAATCATAAATAATAATAATATGATAATAACAATAATATAATAAAATAATAATAATATCATGATATATCCTATATAATAATAATAATAATAATAATCCTAATAATAATCATAATAACATGATAATCATAACAATAATAATAATAATAATAATAATAATCATGATAATCGTAACAATAATAATAATAATAAAAATCATAATAATCATAATAATAATAATCATGATAATAATCATAATAATCATGATAATCATAATAATAATAATCATAATAATAATCATAATAATCATGATAATCATAACAATAATAATAATAATCATGATAATCATAATAATAATAATAATAATAATAATAATCATAATAATGATTATAATAATAATAATAAATATTAACCATAACAACAATAATAAATAGATTTGAATTTTGACCTTGGTGGGAGCCAATAGCTCTCTCCCCATTTAAAAAAACCTGAAACCTCTTGTAGACTTTTGGCTCAATAGATTTGAATTTGACTTATGGGAGCCAATAGCGCTCCCAGCAGACATAGTGGCTAACACAGTTTCGGTGATCACATGATCACAAGCATACTCGGCCTATATAAGGATCGACATGAAAGCTGACAGAATATTGCACTTACAGTAACTAGCGATGGAAGGATTGTCGTGCACTGAGCTGGCGAACTTTATGCTGGATAACGGAATTTCTGAAAGTGTAATAGATAATTTTGTAACCAATGAAACAACACACAGTAAGAATTATTATATTTTTTCAATGTCTAAACTAAGTTGTCAGTACATACTCCAAACAATACATACAATGATTGTGCCGTAGATAATATCTATTCAAGGGCAGCGAGTTATACTACTAAGGCAAGAATATATGTGGCTGAATTGGAGGGCAGCAACTATTGGAGAGCGGCATCTGATAAATGAAATAACTTTTTTTTTGTTGCAAGTTTGTACCTTCATGGCCAACTGGACGATTGCCCCATAAACTTTTGAGTTGTAGGCTAGTGACTTTGTTCTCCTTAGGGAGTTTCCCTCTGAATTGTTCATATCCTGGTGCATTGTAGGACCAAGATCAGAGACTGGATTGATACCAGAACCTAAAGTAATAATAATAATAATAATAATAATAAAACATTATTTCTTGCCATGATAACAGATGAGAACATCAGAGAACACTGTACTAGAATTGTAGTCTAAACAAACAAGACCAATCCTGCAATGAATTAAAGGTAAAATATTCACAAACAGAAATGTGACCTCAGCTTATGGAATACCAAATATACTAATCAATCCTTTCACTACAGTGGTGGCTGCCTATACCTCTCTGGCTATGATTTATTTCTGTATTTTTTTTAACATCTTATGTGGATGTTAGGATGGACAGTGATACTCAGTCACAAGTACTACCAGTCAACAGGGACGTCTAAGACTGACTCCATTTTGACAAATTGTTAATAATGATAGGAGTGAAGCTCTAATTCTGTAGCAGTGGTCCTGAGCTACATATAAAACGTGGGTCTACTGGGGCCTACTATTATCCCTGTGCTCTACTAACTGCCAACTGCATCACCATAATCTCCAGACATGCTACTCTGCACCTTAGTCGCTGATTCAAACCTCACACACTGTCAATCTTACCAGCATATGTAATTCTTACCTGTAGAAAACTGAGCATTCTATATTTCCTCTGGTTTGCCATGCCATGTGTTAAGCACACTGAGACATGTACCTAGAAACAAACACAGATACATACAGTCACTCATACTACATAACACAATGAGAGGCGATATGGATAGACATTCATGAGTTCCACTACATATCAATAATTTAATTGTTGTCTAGCATCCTAGTAAATCATTAGTTATTACTATGGAAATTTTTTTTTTTTAATCAGCTAATAGTTCCGTTCTATGGTAACAACTCTTTAGAAGTTTATTGATAGTATTTTCGCGCCCCGAAAATCCAGCAAGTATGTCTTTTCAGTCTAATTTCATTCTTAAGGGAACCAGTTATCATGGAAATGAATTAGAATTATGTTAGAAAGGTAATAAAACCGGTTTGTCATTTGCAAAGAGGGCCTCAAAGAGACATCTAACCCACATATTATATAAATTGACTATAATTGTATTAAGCTAATCAGCTTACAAGTGTATAACTTTTGAAATGTATGTCACACCCTCCCCCCCACCCCCTTTCCCACACACAAAGCTCACAATGGTGCAAAGCTGTATGCTAAGAATCCTTACCTAGTATATTTCAATTGACTGCTGCAATATGATATAATTTCAAACTTTATTTAGCAGAAACTAGAGCAACAAAGGTGCGAACCCTCAGAGCTAGCTGTGTACTCTTATACACATGCTTGGAATTCAAAACACAACAACAAGCACAAAAACAAAACCACATAGGTCAACCAAGCCAACTGATAAACAGCCTGACACACACACACACAATTAAAGATATAGCAAACATCACACATCACCAGAATTGAAACCTCCTTCCAGCCCCCCCCCCCCCATGTTTACCTGCTTAGTAAGCTACAATTTGATGCCGGTAAATGTAATGTAAAGCTATGATATGTAGCCAAGTCAGGTATTTTGGGGGAGGGAAACCTTCCAAGGATGTCCTCAAGTACATTATGAAAAGAGACCCAAAGGCTATGTACATGAAACAAACTAAACCACTGCTGGAGTACTATTGTAGTCTACCCCATGCAAGAGGTGTGACAACAATGTGTCCCCATCACATGTTGTAATTCAACATGTGCTAGCTACCCAAACAAAACCACAGAGGTTAACCAGTAAACCACAGCAGCTGCTTTTATGTGTGCCCTAGACTCACACTCTGACTTAGGGTCATGCTAATATATTTTTGCTATGTTTGCACAGAATAATGATCAGCTAAATAAAACAATTTAAATAATAATGACATCACAATAGCAAATAACCTAGTGTATGAAAAATGTACTGTAAAAATTAACAACAACAAAACAAAACGAACAAAAACAAAAAACAACAACAACCTATGAATATCTGCTAATGCAAACTAATAGTGAGTGTTGTCCAGTAACGCCGTCAATTGTCCCATGCGGCTAGGATGATAGAGAAGTCCCTTGGGATGTCCATGCCAAAATAAAAAAATTATGAAATTTAAAACTTTCTCTGCTAGGGAACCCCTCCCTGTGGTTGAAAAGTAGCCCTAGCCCGTTGTGGTTATAGTCACATGACCGACACGCCCAATTTTGGGGGGCTTTGCCCCCATATCCCCCAATATGCTCGGGAGGCTTCGCCCCCCACACCCCCCAGATGCTGTGACAAACATATGAATCAGGCTAATGTGAGTGAATTGAACATGAATAGGATGCTGCTGAATTGTTAGGGCCTTGTAATATGCCAGTGGACATTTGACGGCATTACCGGACTACTATGCATATCATACAGATGTACACACAAAGAACAGTCCAACAAGAAGGGAGAAAGAAGGGAGAGTAAGAAAGAGATAGATGGAAAAAAAAAAAAGTTTCATACAGAGGAGGAGGGGGAACTGGGATTTCCCCCTCAAGGTTCTAGCTTCCCCCCACCCAAGAAGTTATAAATAATTGAATAATAATATACTAGATCAGATTTAATAGCAATAACAATACCGCGCACAATATGCACTACAAGTGCCAGGTCCACTACACTAAACTACATCTTCCCCAAGCAAAACATGCGAAAAACACCATATCCACATACACACATCTAACCATGGCATGATCAAGCTTTCCCAGTTTGAAATAGAGAGCACCAATACCGTTGAGTATCTCTGGAGGAATATCAGCTCCCACTTTATCTGTCAGAATGTGTGATGACTTATAGTATGCATCAACAGAACCCTAAACAACAAGAACATGAACAAAAACTTGAGTCAAGCGCTTTTTGTACCATTTTGCTACTCCAATTTTAGATGTTTGTAAAGATCGTAAATAACAACTAAATATGCAGTATTCTGCTTACGTTGTTCAGAATTGGTTGTCATTATTTTTATTATTTATTAAAAAATAGCTCCAGTGTTTGTATTACATAGCAGGGCTCTGAATCACATAGTACCTCCAGATGAGGGCACTATATGTGACTGTCTATGGGAAAATCGGGCACAACGCAGCATGCGTGGATGTTGCTAAAAGATAGATTTAGTTCTTAAAATACCCGCCATATATGACCACTTCCAACTATGGACTGGAGCTAAACAAATGACTTACCACACCCACCTATACATTCCCCTGCATCAGGACACTGCCCAGTTCTATATTGCATTGACCACACCTACCATTAAATCCCCCTGTTCCAGGATACTAATGATTGACCACACCCACCATTAAATCCCCCTGTTCCAGGATACTAAGGCATTGACCACACCCACCATTAAATCTCCCTGTTCCAGGATACTAATGCATTGACCACACCCACCATTAAATCCCCCTGTTCCAGGATACTAATGATTGACCACACCCACCATTAAATCCCCCTGTTCCAGGATACTAATGATTGACCACACCCACCATTAAATCCCCCTGTTCCAGGATACTAATGCATTGACCACACCCGCCATTAAATCTCCCTGTTCCAGGATACTAACACATTGACCACACCCGCCATTAAATCTCCCTGTTCCAGGATACTAATGCATTGACCACACCCACCATTAAATCTCCTTGTTCCAGGATACTAATGCATTGAGCACACCCACCTTTAAATCCCATTTCATAGTTGCTAGGCTTAGCTGCTAGAACCTTCTCAAAACACTGGGTAGCATTTTTACTGTCACTTTGGGCGATGTACATCGTGAGGCAACACATCACTACTGGACAAAAACCTGGTGGCCTGCAGTGAACATGAAACACTAAATTGTTGTATACAATTAGCCTACTAAGTATACAATACACTATAGACAGAAATGTGTGTTTATGTGGTTAACTCACACTATTTACCAATCACAGCTATAAGTTTTCCTTTTAGGGAAAAATTTCCTCACAGCAATTACAAGTGAAGTAACAGAATAATAGCAGGAATTCATACAGTAGATACCACCCCCCCCCCCAGCAAATATTTCTAATTACGCCAGTTAAATTATACTTCCAAATACTTCTCATTCTTTTAATAGACTCCCTCAAGTGAAAAATCTTGTATGAATCCCTGCACTGCATTAGTCAACCACTGTTCCAAATTTGAAATCATTCCCATATAAAAAAAAAAAAAAAAGAAAAAAGAAGACTGAATAAAAGCGGATGGAAGGGAGGAGAAACAGAGAATTGGGTGGGGTGAGCGGGGAGGATGAAGAAGGAAGGAGAGAAAAAATTTAGTAACAGGGGGGAGGGGTAGGACATCTTGTTTAAATTTAAGCCTGACTGATTGTTCATCACTGGACTATGAATATGAAGCTAAACATTCATACTGTGTGCTATACGCTGAGTGTCTAACAAAGCTGCAGAACAACCACATCACTACTGGTCCAGTGGGTACAACACTTCTCTATATGCGACTGTCTACAGAAAATTCACACCCAATGTGGCCTCCATCAAAAAAATAATAATAATAAATTATTTTTTTTTGCACTGAGTCGGCAGCATCTAGATATTGAGTTTCCAAGTGTTATAGTCATAGCTTAAGTGGTTCTCAATACATTCTACATAACCGTTCCCTTCCGTTAGCATATTTAATGCAATTTTAAGAATTCGACCAACCTTTTCCCTGACATTTACACACGCCATGTTGTGCTTGATTTTCCTGTAGACGGTCACATAATAATGACCTGTATTATCAAAAATTAACCAACTGCATGAAATGTATGTGGATGTAGCATTTTCTGCAGCAACCTCCGAATACAAGAGTTTTGTATAGGCATACAGGGAGCTGGGGAAGGAAGAATATTCTCTAAGTTAAAGTCTCTCCCCCTCCCACCCCTCAAGAAAAATAATCATAATCACACTCTTTCTTAAAATATGCTGTACTCAGTACTAGCCATAGAATACATACACAACAGTACCCTCTAGCAGTCATTACAACATAATGTACACACCGAGTTCTCGTCTTCACCTATCCAAGTACAAAAATGAGTGTGGCTTAGCATACTTGAAGTCTCCCCTCAGCAAAAAATCCAGTATGAAACCCTGCCAATATGTAAATCCCCGATGATGCTTATGTGTGACCTACATGTAACACTCTCGCCTGTTTTATCATGCCCATCAACTCTAACTGCTATGTTTCCAAATTGGCACCTTTACTTTCTCTTTGTGAAATTTCTCATTATTATTACCTGAGTTGTCTACAACTCCTTGTGTTGTTCTTTCCTCCCTGGCTCACTCAATGAGTGCTGTTCCTTTACCAGCAGCTGACAAATGGGAGTGCGTCTTACAGCGTCCCCTTTTAGTGGGTTGTTTGTGTTGGTGGTAGTAGTAGTAGCTTCTGTGCTGAAAATACATGAAATAAGACAAAAGCAAAAAAAAAAAGAAAAAAAAAAGAAGTGAAGTCAGAGAATATGCAGTACTCAATACTAGCCATGAAACCTTTTCACAATATCATACTCCACAAGTTATTAGTTATTACAATAGAATGAGTTGGGAGATTAAAAAAAAATCAAAGCCCGAAAAAAAATGATGAAAAAAAAGAAAAAAAGATCAAGGTTTATCAAATTGGTAGGTCAGTTAACTGTACTAAATGTCTCATTTCCATACTTAAAGCTTTACCCCTCAAATAAAAATCCTGTATCAATCCCTGATGGGGCTAAAGTTGAAGAGATCACATATAAAAGGAACACTGCAGTTATCATCAGATAAAAATGTTATTGAAGTTCTGATTATCAACCAATATCAGTCCAACCGCCAACGGGTTGAGCACGTGACTTTATTTGCACGGTGACATAATTGTAACTCTCGCAATCGCTGGGAAAGTTGTCCGTGTGTGTCTTTAGTAAAACAGCTAAGATGTCCACTGGCGCTTGCTACAGTTACTGTGTGGGAGTGCATTATGAAGGTTAGTTATCACACTACTTTATTCAGTGTACCAAAAATTGTTCGGGGAAGCTTCGTTATTATAAAACGCTGTTTTACAAACTACATAATATATGTTACGAACGGACGGTATCGTCTCACTTTAATTTTTAGTTCTTTGTGTGCTCATCAGAACATGTTCAAAATCAAAAAAATATATACATTACAGATTAACATTTTAAATAAAAATGATGGATATCTTTGAAATTTTGCTAAAAAAGAGATGTATCGATAGATGTAGAATATGTATGTCAAGCAAAATGGAAATATGCATATAAGCAAGAAAGTATATTGTTATAAATATTCCTCTTCAGATACACTGTTTTCTTCTCCAAAAACCCAGTCCATCAAATCATCTATACCATCTGGAATGACATTGTTACCAGTAGAATCAGTGTGGGACACTTCATCCAGGTATTCTTCCACTGTTACATCAAGTAAGCTAGTGTCCTCACTAGTGAGAGTAGCAGAGTTGTCATAAGTACTGGTGTTAGTGCAGTTAGTACATTCACAACCTGTTGAGCAAGGTTTGTTCTTTCCTTTACAACTGCAACGCTTGTTACAACAGCCAGTCTTACATTTGCATCCCTTAAGTAATCCATCAACACGCTCCTGAACTAAATTCATATTCTTTTCACTGTCCCAATCAAAAGTGAGCTTCTTGTTGTTCAGTTTCCATCCATATTGAGTTAAAGACTGCAGTATTATTTCTGTATGGTCAGCTTGCCGCCACATGTCCATCACCCAGCAACTTCTTTTCCAGTGTCTGAATAGAGCATCAATATTTGGCACCATTTCATTTTCAAATTGACTTCTCTCGCTAACTTTTATTCTGACATCTTGAAGCCACTGTGTGTGACATTCTAAAGGAGATAGTCCAGGTTTGTTAAATGTGCAGTAAAAATTTGGTGTGTTCAAACCCGTTTTTGTGTTTTTTAAAGTAAACTGCACCAATCAACCTTATAAATGCCAAAAATCCGCTTTCAAATTGGTCACTAATTATTTCAGTATCAGTCAAAGTTCCTAGAAAAGGAAAATTTCCACTGCTAATAAACTCAGCATCTTGATAAAACGTTCTATACATTGATGCCTTTCCCATTTCACTAAAAAAAGAAATGTAATCACACCCAGTCGATACAAACAAGCTCTGAAATATTTGCGGTATTTTCTCGGCAGGAATTGATGACAAGTCAGGATCATTTTGCAAGACTTGGAGGAAAGCAGTGAAATGTAGGTATTTCAATTCTTTTGAATAGTAGGGATTGAGCTGAACCATAATGTTCTTGTCGCATACACTTAGTAGTGGTAGACCTATGTTATAGATGTCTGTGTCGGGTGACATGATTAGTATATTGGAACAATTGGTTTTTTTTACATGTAACCAAAGTCTTGTGTCGGTCTCTTTTGCAACACACCTTAAGTTTGGGTTAGGTTCCACTAATACTTCACTACTACTGTCACTTGAACTTGTTGATTTTACTTTGGTTATTGTCCAGGCAGTGTCTTCGATGTCACCATCAAAGCCTCCAGCCAGAACTAACATCTGCCCATCATGCATGAACTGTGAAGCAAACTTGAGTAAGTGTTTAGTGATAAAAATAACTAAACTTCTTTTGCAATTTCTGCAATTTATGAAATTTGCCCTCCAAGGTTTTGGAATTATAGTATTTCCATTTACTTCATCACAAACGTGGCCCGTCATAACTTGAGCTGTACAATCTCTACGATACCTTTCAAAGTATTTGGGAGTTTCACCAAGACGACCAGGGTTGTCAAAGATTATATGAACCTCTATGGCACCTTTAACCCACTGTGGTATAATAAATCTCCTGATAAGAAAATTGCCATAATCTTCAAAAGTCGTGTGATTCCCGGTAGGGGTTGTATTTATCATAACCATACCTTCCAAAATGCAGCATTCTGGCTTCCACCCTAGCGGAAGGGAGTTAAAAAATATAGAGGGACTTGAACACTTGTATCGGGTTTCGAGAGTCGTGGTTGTATAGCATTTCTGCCCCTTTCGTGGGAGTCCATTGTTGTCAGATATTGCTAACGGCAATGGAATGTACTGGTCAGCTACTGATGATACAGGTTGCTTTGATTTATTTGACCATAGTAATTTTTTTTGCATACATGTTCTGACCAACTTCATATCTTTCTGCAACTGACTGAACCCTCTTTTGTTTATTTTTACTTCACCAAACGTGGATAATTTTCTCTTTCGCTGTGATACTTGTATGCTAGATTTTCGGAGAATGTAATAGTCTATATATTTGTCAAATTCACTTTACCCAATGTCACGAAATGCCAGCAGGTCACATTGTTGTTCTTGTGATGCTTTCTTATGGCATAGTGGATTTTCTAGACAGGTACTAGTGGTAACATTCAGAAGCCCTGATGTTTTAATGGCCTGCATTTGCTCAAATATATTTTCGTTGTACACTTTCACTGAAGTTAGTTCACAAATGATTGTATGCTCTTTTTCCACGCGATTTTTGTCCTCAGGAAATAACTGTGTTTTTAAATTGTCCAAACATTTTGCTCGAAATGGCATGTAAGTAGCAATTCGATTTATGTAGTCCTCTGTTGGTCGTACAATTGAAGTTTTACAATCTTTATTTATAGCCATTTCATGAGCTTCATCTATGGCAACTGAATGCCATGGACGTCCAGAAAGTCTGACACTAAAACATCCCTTTTTCAACTGCTCCACAATACTAGATGGATATGCGAGTACATCTGCTAAATGTTGTGCGATAATTTTTTTACAAGTGAAATGTTCATAGGCAGAAAAAATAGGTGCCATCAACTTCAAGCAGGCTAACCGTAACTCCCAGTTTCTGCTTCTCAAAGCAATGTAAAGGTTGATGTATGCAAAGGCATCTTCAAATACAAATTGTGTCCAAAACTTCCAGGTTGCATTGGTGTTTGCACACTTCTGTATGAATTCCATAAATAGTATGATTTCCTTGGATTCTTGTAGAGATTGTAGTACTTCTGTAATCTTATTCTCTATATTTCCCTCACAGCATGTCTGGGTGATAGTGTCAGACACTAAAGCTATCAATTCTGTGTGAGTAAAAGTGGAAGGCTCATTTCCACTTTCAGAATGTTCAAAAAATTTTGTCACCATAGTTTGGTACATCGCTTCCCACACTTCTACTATAAAATAATGGGTCTTCTTGAATTTACTACATGCCTGAATAGCTGCAACAGAATACCCTGACACTTTTGCTAGCTCTTTCAGACCAGCATCAAAATATGGCTTCATTAAAGCAATTTGAAAATTTTTAAGCAAGTGCCAATCCCCTGGTAGTGGTAGTAACCAATCATGCTCGTGCCCATACTCAAATTTTATAGCTTGCAATACTTCATATAGTTTTGCATCTCCTTCAACAAGTAGAAAGGATAGCCTTTTTTTTTTTATAAAAGCACTGTATAAATCTTGTAAGACAAACATAAGTGTGTCCTTATCATCAGCAACAGCGTCAAGGGCCTTATAATAGACTACATTGGATTTCTCTGTTGATAATGGTTGTACAATACTTAAATATTGAAACACGTCACAAAAATGTTTTTCATCTGTCTTTAAAGCACTGTTATAAACATTTTTTTGGAGTTGATAGATGTGTAGATATTTATTCAACTTATCGAGTTCAGCTTGCTCAGTATTAGAGATTTTGAACATTTCTCCTGTAAGATTACTCCGTGTATGTTCGTTTGAGAGATGGCTTTGGGTAGATATATTTCCTGTTATTTCCTTTGTTATTGAGCTGCTTTGAAATTCTAATCCAGATCGTGCTCTTCTTGTGACTTTTGATACTGGAGAGTTAAAGCTTTTGTTAGGGGATGGATAAGGTGATAATTTTGGTCTTTTTTGGCCAGCAATTTGGGTTACATTTAGAGACTTTAAACTTGGAATTGGCTGTACAGCTTGTATTGTAGTGCCATGAAATGATTTCTTCTTTTCTCCACAATATACTCTAGAAAAACTGTGCAAAAAATCAATGTTATCAGCTGAAATAATTATTAAGGCTTTATCAGATAGCTCATGTTCTGGTCCAACTTTCAGTCTCTCCCTAACTCTATACTGGATAATTCTCGATAGAGTGTCCATAGAGCTACATATACCAAGTCTATTGAGGGTTCGTATCAGGGTATCAGTTCCTCCATAGCTATCAATAACATCTGTTACGAGGCCATGCATTGGAGAGTAGCACCTGTCATCAATGATGTACATCATCATACACAAGCAAAAAAAACGTCTTATTTTTTTTACATGTATTGAGTTGCCAATGCACTTGCTGGTACCTCTGCATTCAGAAGTAGACATGGTGATGTTATTGATGAAAGACCAAATACTTGGATCTAACTCGGATATAAGGGCATTAATATCAAGTTGGTCAAAGCGAAAAGGTAACGCTTTATCTTTGTCAATGTATGTCTTGATTTGTTCTCTCAAAGCAATATTAATTTTTTCCACTGTACCATCCATGCTTTGACTAGCACATGGTACTGACTCACTCTGTACCTTAGAATTAGACTTGGACTTATATAATGCTTTGCTCAAAGTTGTAAGTAAATCACAACCTGTTCGGTACAATATTGTTCCATGTTTCTTTATTTTGCAGACTGTGCTGAGGTGATGCTTGTAAGTGGCCATTAAATTGCTCAGTACCCACCGAGCTGTAACCAGTGGCTCATCTGAACTACTGTTGCACATTGTCATATATTTTTTGAACTTTTCAAAGAATTATAGGTTGTGTACAGAAGGTAGGAGCATGCTCTCATTAGCTAATAAGACTTCTCCAACATAGACTGATGTAAGTATCATTGCTAAGTTAATGCTCTCATCAATAGTACTTGCTGTACTTCTCGCCTTCATAGAAGTTGTCAGATCTGAAATGATGCCTTGCAGGTCTGTGTCTGTGCTGACTACAGACTCATTTTTAAGAATTTGCAACTGACACTAATAGCAAGCAAAACACACCTTACTATCTGTAGATATTTCAATGTTGTATCCAGTATTCTCAAAATATTTTTGGACTCGTTTTGCATCAGGGCAAGCTCGGGTAGTTTTGTTACGTAAAGAAATATTGCAGGTTGGGCAGGTTGTTTGAAGATTTAATTCTTTGTTTTTTATCAAAAAGTAATGGTGCTTGCATAATGGAAAAGTTTCAGAGTTTTCAGTATCTATTTCCAATGATGTGATAGGTGTATTTCTCATGCATGTAAATGATTTTTCAAAACAATTAGAAACACAGCACTTTTCATCCTGTTTTTTTTTCTTCCACCTAGGCAAAGAATCAGGGTTCTTGAGAACTCTGGAGATATCATGTCTACAGGGTCAACATATGGGAGAATCTAGAGTAAGATCTAGAGTAGTAACATATATGCGATGGAATCTGGATCCTTCCAAGATTTTGCTGTTGACAAGTTAGAGTTGGACTGGCTGCAAAGAGCACAGAAGAAACCCTCACTTGTGCTGGGTTGCTCAAATGAAAGCCTGCGGCGGCTTCTTTCGGACATACTACAATAGATTATAATAATGATATTATCACTTCAATTAATTATTGTAATATTGTCCATAGTTGAGAAATATATTGAAAACACTCTTATGTACTTCAATTTCACAACTAAATAAAACACTAACTATTATAACATATTGGCTCAAAAGGCAGTCTTATGTGTGTAACATGGGGTGTTTAAATAATAGTGTGATACTCAGTCCATAGATGTGCTCAGTCAGTCACTATTAAGTATATCCTTACCTCAGTTGCTGCAGCTTCACTAGCCTGTCCAGTTTCTTCACACTGTCTTGACTCACCACAAATCAACTTAGAGGTCTCTGTCAAAGTGGTACTGTAGTGGTCGGAAATTATGGTTAACTTTAAAATTCCATAGCGTGTTCGAGAGATGTGGGTACAGCGTCTTTTTTGGAAATGTTGTAGTTCAACACCTGTTATAAGTGTTTTTAAACTGAACGACAGGTTACCTATTGCAAAAAAAAAATCCTATCGGGAAGAATGGAGCGTACCATTGTGTTCGTAAGTGCGATTTCCTTTGCAGTGCGTGTCTATTTTTTGGATAACTAAATTGTCATTATGTATTTAAATAGCAGCCATAAAAATAAGGAGTTCAATTGTTAAATCTCTTTAGTTATTGAAGTGAAAAGAGACTCATTAATAATTCATGCTTGTGCGTGGGTGTACAAATAAAATTGAATGCGCGTCAATGACTTCCGGTTCCATTGGCGGGTGGACTGATATCACACCAGTGCTCTCGAGCTTATCGCTATCTATGAAAATTGGTTATCTACCTTCACACAAAGTATCCATATCTCAAGCTAGCTCAATCAATGTCTTGTTGTGTGTCTGCGTTTTCATTTCGTAGAATCTCGCTCTCTGCCGCCACTTACATCACGATCCAAATAATAGACACTCTTTTTAGGACAAAAACCCTTTACCCCATCAAGTACCAAGGGATTTAGGATAAAGATACCCTTTACCCTCCCATTAAAAGTTAAGCGTTATCCCTTTACCAGAAGTAATTCTTGGCTTTGGCTGTGTAGAGGGCAGAAGCAGAAGAAATGTTTAGTCTAATCAGTCTAAAGATGTCTCGTCGACGTAAGTGAAAGGTATTCATACAAGTGTTGTTTGGTAATAACAACCTAAGTCAGATTTGGGCTTACCATATGGTGGGGTTACCAGCCACCTGCACATTGCATATTTAGCTGATTTCAACTTGATGAGAACAGAAGCTTTATGATTACAAGTTCACCTAAATAAATCTGTGCATGTGAATGTCAGAAAGTGTACACCCTATGCTTCTAAATAATGGTTTGCAAAATCATGACACTGTGATAGAATGTATCATAGTTATTCTAATTACAGCACCTAAATAATTCAGATTCTGAAATAGTCTATTATTAGAACAGAACATTAATTGTTGGTTTGAGCTGGTTCTAAAATTAGATGGAGTTGGACCTGTGACCTCGGCAAGTGATCAGTACATTGTCACATCTTCATGCAGTGATGGCAATTTTGGAGGACCAGCACTGAATTTCATCTTCTCTGCTTCCCTTTCACAAAAAGCAGTAGTTTCAGCCCAGATAGAGGTAGAAGATAGTCCCACAAATCTTTGTATGCCATGAGTCCGTACATATTTGGCTAAGCACCACAGAATAATTCCAAATTCAGTTTAGTTTGTAATAGAACTAGGAAGAAAATATTACCGCGAAATGGTGCTACTATTAGAGCGGTGTTGTAATTAGAATATGGTATAGAGCAGAGTCTATATCCTTGAAGCCCTGTAATATTATAGAAATGTATTCAGTGTTATAGGTATACTTTGTATGTGTAATCATGTAGGAATCTGTGATCTTGATGAAGAGATTTGTTGTGATCTCAGTGACAGCAAAAGGTGAAATAGAATATGTGAGTTTGTATTGAACATGAGTAACTAAGGTAGTCGGGATTAATAGCATGAGTAAGGTAATTAGAATGAGGTGATGCATCATACGACTAACCATGCTATTAGTTTGCCAACATCCTAACATGTATTAGAATTGCAGTGCTATTAGCTGTTTATTTAGCATTGATATTTTGCCCTTGAGCTGATGATCAAAGCAGTGGTTGCCTGGCTAGCTCTCTTTACAAGCTAGCAATACCATATTACTTTTCTAGGCAGGGCTGTAAGATTGAAATGGTGCATTTGTTGACCCTTACCAAACATACCTTTAAATTTAAAATTTGTTGTGCAACATTCATGATGATTCGATATTAAAAAAACAAACAGCTAGAACCTGTGATATTTACAAAATTCATTAGTATTTAAAAATTATTGGATTTTTTTTGACAAATGCTTAAGTGTCTGTTGAATAACATCAGTTGTCTTAGTTTCACTCATCTCTGCCGTTGTTCTATCACAGTTCCTTCTGTAACTTCAAACACCTTGGATCCCATTAGAAGTTAAATAAAAGTAGAGGCTGGATAATAAAATCACGATACATCATGTTCGCTCTTTGGCAATAGTTTCACTTCTCTCTGGTCCTGTTTTCCTAAATCACACTGTAGTAACAGTGCAGTCTAACATATCTTGTTACATACCACTTTTTACCCATTACATGTGTGCCTGTGGAGATATTTATGTGGCATGTGTATGTGTTCATGTTTGTGTAGGTGAAGTACTTTCTGACAATGGGCCTAACTGATATGTTTGATGTGGTAAGTTAAATGCAGCTAAATGTGTTAAAGTCACGACATGCACGCACGCACACACACACACACACTGTCTATGAGCCCAAGCAATGATACAGATACTTTCTATTTAGTTAACCTGTTTATTCTTACTAGATTTGTATGGTTATGTTCATATCTGGTAAAGAGACAGTAAGTATGCAAATAAATAGCAGATTTCAGCAAGAAGTCAAGATAACATTATCATTATATATTGAATGCGTAACCCTGAATATTCTGGGGCCCTGGTTAATTCTAAACATATTCTAAATTTTGAATTTCTACACTTTGTTTAAGGAAAAATGAAAAGCTCAGCAAACCAGCTAGCTAAGTCTCAAACAAAATTAATATGTTTAAAAAGTTGCTAATATTTCTAACATTTCTCGTTGCTTCCAGTAACCTATATTTTCCCCTAAAATATCTAGCAATACTTATCTATGGCTAGGCTGGGTATAACTGCTTGTGGAAAGAAAATCTGATATTTCTGTGCTTGCAACAAAACTTATAGATTGTGTTGTATGTGATGTAGAGAATGTGTGCCATCATGGAAGAGTGAAGATCTGTTCTCAAGTCATCTTCTATTGTTGAACCTTCACTTGTTGATCATGTATAGTTTTTTGTTTTTGTTTTTTTTTCCTTCAAAATGTAATGTATAAACATTATTAGTGAGAATTTATTTAGAACAACCCAAATAAAATTATAGTGACATCAGGTGGTCATTACAGGTAAAACTCTGGCTTTATTTTACTTGACGATCTTTCCTAATTCAATATATGCACGTTGGGTACAAGGTCCTCAGATATACAAGACAAAAGATAAAGCACAGAAATAAAAAGGGATAAGTGGCATTTAATTATTTTATAATAGTCTCTATGGTATAGATATGTAGTATTTTGGCAAGAACTTCAAATATATTTTAAAGACTGGTGGCTGTGTGTGATAAACAAATGGTATGAGTGTGACTCAGTTAACTAAAGAAATTGACAAAATTCAATCATATAACAAAACGGTTTTCCTTAGACTGCTTTTACAAGTTGCTCTCACCAGGATTTAGGAGTATACTATAAAGTGTTGTGATACATCATAGGGTGTTATGGTACACTATAAGGTGTTTCATTAAACACCTACTTTATAGTAGGGTGTTATGATGCACCATAGAGTGTACCATAACACCCCTGTTTAATAGGGTGTTCCATTACACCCTAGTAAGGGTGTACCATTACACCCCATTTTTTACTGTGTGGTGTTGTTCCTAGAAAAATTTGAATTTTTGATGACCGAGTGTGGTGTTGATAAGGGAAGCTGACCCGCTAAATTGTATCCCTGTTTGTCCGAACGCTTGTGCGACAGAGTTAAATCCCTAGTTGAGGAGGGCGTTGAATACCCTGAAATAAAGAGTACTTTGCTGAATTCTGGCTGCTTATGGGCAGAAACTGTTTTCCTTGTCTGCAGATACCTTTCGAGGCATGCATGCAACTCAGATAATTGAATTCCTTACCAGGCTGTTAAAGGGGTTGCTCCAGGGAGCTAAAGATATAACCGAAGCAATTTTTATAATGATCAGAGCCGTGCTTAGGCAGTACCTTCCAAACAGTGGGAGGGTGTTTTTGGAAACAATCAGTATCAGTAATATTGAGGATTTGAGGAATGGGTTGGAGTCATGGCTCTCGACCCGTGTTAAGGGTGATTTCTTTAAAGCCCAAGGTGTTTGTCACAATCACAATGAAACCAGGAGAGGCGAGAAAAGTAATAAAAGTGACAAACATGTGAGAGATGGAGCCCGTTGGGAGGGTAGGCCATCCTGTACAGTGTGTGGCAAGGTTGGGCATAAGGCCGAGGTGTGTTGGTATCGTGGAGCTGACCATAAGGAAGGCGCCGCGAGTCCAAATGTTGACCAGGTAACCGGTTCCTACCCTAGGCCCCGAGTTCCAGTGTATTATACCTGCCGTAAAGAAGGACACAAAAGTCCAGATTGCCCCAGCAAGGGGAAAGCCCCAGTTAGGAAAGAGAAGAGCAAAGAGGAAGCTCACTTAGGCCCCGTGTCCATAACAGTACCAAAAAAGGAAAAGAATGTTATTAAGGGCAAAGTAAACGGGAAGCCAGTAGACACATTGATAGATAGCGGAGCTGATTATGGCTTAGTGCCGAAAGCTCTGGTGCCCCAGAGTTCGTATTGCGGACAGAGTTGCCAAGTGACGGGCATTACAAACGCCACAGCTCTGTACGAGTTGGCCAAGGTGGAGTTCGAGCTTCCAGGTGTAAAGCTCACAAAGAAGGTATTAGTAGATGAGAAAGAGTCTCCTTCCCCTTGGTGTCTTCTACCCTTAGACATTGCAGATGTGGGAGAGTTACAGGTTTTCTTGAATGTGATGCATGAAGGGAGTGTATGTGTTCTCACTCGCAACCAGGCTAAAGCCGAAGCTGCTTTGGTCAATGAAGAAGACATTGTGAGTGATCCATGTGAAATAAATAAGAATAGCAATATTAATAACCCAAGTACTATAAGCAATTCCCACAGTGAGGAAGTAGAGGCCGTCTCACGCCAAGCTGTTAGCAGCTCAAGTGGTGACGAGGTTATTGACGAAGTTGTTAACAATACTAATGATGATGTTCCTTTTATTCATTCTAAAGATGCCAAGGAAGAAGCAGTTGAGGAAGAGCCGCCTTCAGGGCCTCAGGATGGGACTAACGAATTGGAGGGCGGCAGTACAGAGTCGGATCCTTCGCAGTTGAGTAGAGGTGATATAGTGGAGGAGTCTGGATTGGAATCTTCTGTAGATGACGGTGTAAGTGGGAGTTTGGTTGAGGAACCAGTGCTAACCAAACTAAGTGAAAGTCGGTAGGACCTGAGTGGTAGTGAAATTGGATAGTTTATTAACCCTTTCATTTCCAATCCCGCTTTAAAGCGGGTGAAGACCGGTTGGCTTCTCCGAATTTTTAAAAATAGTTACTTTATAACTAGAACCTTCAGATTGCATACACAGGTGCCCAATGCGTTGGAGAAGCATCTAAAATAGCTTTCAGCTAGGGCTGCTTCGACAGTACCTCACAGCAGTTGCGTTTATTTCTTCCTCGGCAAAAAAAACAACATCGGTTCTCCGTCGAATTTTAAAAAAGTTACCTTCTTCACAGCAGCTTCATTTATGGATCCAGTCATCTCCAGAGCTTTGTAGAAGCAGCGAAAAATTGCTTGAGCCCAGTAGCCTTCCGTAACACATTGAAACAACCGCTTCTTTGCTGACCAAGACTTTGCGGTTTAACTTACTGTCTTCTTTTTTTTTTATAAAATCGCCAGTTCAACTGGGGGCCTCCCCATTACGTACAGTCTTAGGTAATTTTTATTACATCATAGGAAAAAAGTGAGCGTGTCGTGTGATCCAGGCAGGTAACTATGCAAAAAAAAATTTTTTTTCAAAGTCAATTTGGAAAGATGGCGTCTACCAATTACAGTGCTGTGGAAGGTTTAGACTTGCTTGATACTAATTCTAGCAACTCAGGATCAAGCGGAGAAGAGGGAGACGACATCTAGGGCTGTAGGAGGCCCTGTATCAGGGTTGGGGACCAGACCCTGTCAACTCTGACACTGACAATGGAAGTCAAGAAGATGATCGATGTAAGCTTGTCTTTCTCTTGTCTTTCTCTTGAAAACTAGCAAGCTTCTGTTGTGGAAAGGACTTATCTATAGCTATATTGAGATAGAGAAAGCTGTTTAGCTATAATATATATATATTTCATTGAGTTTTGAGATTTGAAAGTGGGTTGTGGTTTGTTGAACAATTTCAAATTTTCAAAAAAATTTAATTTTTTTTTACCAGAATGTACTACTAGGACCAGATATGTATGCAGTCACCGACTGGATTGTGAAGAGGAATTGTGAAGAGGACGCAGATGAGGCAACAGGAGCAGAGTCTTCCATTGATGAAGGAGAAGATGCCGGACCTGGCGAAGTACACTCGGAGCCCCACCCCCCCTCCCTCCCAAACAAAAATCCTGTATGAAACCGCATACAATACATCATAAAGTTGCAATTATATAGGATCATGAATAATTTGTTGTTTGTATTACAAATATCTTTGTTGTTTGTGTTTTTGTGTATATGAAATTGTTTTGTAGTGGAGCTCGACGTCCGATGGCATACGTTCCTTGTGGACACTCATAGATGTCTCCTACATGATCACAATCAGCACCACACACAACAAACAACATATTTTATTGTTGAACTAATATAATATTGGTATAAAATGCATCAAACAATATTATTTATATTATATTATATTTTTTTATTGATGGGAAAAGTGGATTTTTTGGGGGAAAAAAATTTTTTTTTTGAAATATTAGTAGATGGCTTAAATATTATTCAATTTTCTCAATCAAAAAATGAGGGGAATCCCAAACTCTTGGTCTATTTAGTGATATATGGTTACTATGGGGTTTTCCCAGCCAGCATCGAGTTAAAAAAATAAAACGGCAATGCTCTATTCCTCGGTAGAAAATTAGATTTTTCCGCGCGCGTCCAAACAATTCAGGAACGAATGGGTTAAGGAGTTGTGTGAGTGGGTGCAAGTCAATAAAGTGAGAACCTCCCCTTATCACCCGCAAACTAATGGAAGTGTGGAGCGTATGCACAGCCTCTTTAAATCCATATTAGGGAAGTGCATAGACGATGGCAAGGATTGGGTTTAGCAAATTCCCTTTGTGCTGTTTGTACTCCGACAGATGCCGCATGCTGACCATGACCTGAGCCCTTATGACTTGGTGTATGGGTTTAGGACACGCACGCCCCTAAACGCCATGTACCATGGATTGTATGAGTGTCAGCCAAAAAAGTTGAAGGTATGTGAGTGGGTGGAAGGCATGGCTGAGCGCTTGCAGATCCAGCGAGATACAGCAGCCCTCAGGGCAGCGAAGTCGAGAGAGAGAAGAAGAGAATACCATGACAAGGGTAGTAAACTCAGGGAGTTTGCAATCGAACAGAAAGTTTTGTATCGGATTCCAGGGTTACTTACCCGCTTGTACCAGTGAAGAAGCCAGATGGAGCCATACGGCTCTGTGTTGATTACAGGAAATTGAATTCCATAACTACTGTTGAACCATATTATATTCCCAGTATAGAAGAGATTATAGCCAAAGTGGGGCATGCTTGTGTGCTTTCTAAGTTAGACCTTACTAAAGGCTTCCACCAAGCAAAGGTGAAGGTAGCGGATCGCCCCAAGACAGCCTTTGTTTGCCCGTTCGGCAAATTTCAGTACCTTCGTATGCCGTTCGGACTCTGTAATGCTCCATCAGTCTTCCAAAGACTGATGGATGTTGTGTTAAGCAGTTCTACCGACGTGAGTGTGGTATATATTGACGAAGTGTTAGTGATGTGTGGGAGTTGGGACGAACATCTAGTGCACCTTGATAGAGTATTCAAGTGTTTAAAGGAGGCTGGCCTCACTTGCAAACCAGCCAAATGTGTGTTTGGGCGTGTCAAGCTAGTGTTTCTCGGGCACACCATTGGTGGAGGTAAACTCAGTGTTCCGGAGGATAGGGTCAGGGTCATGTCAGAATTCCCCAGACCCAGTACAAGGAAGCAGCTAAAAGGGTTCTTGGGTACCATCAACTTTTATAGGAGATTTATTAAGAACTTCCACATGCACTCTTCCATCCTGACCCCCTCCACTTCCAAGGCAGCTCCGGCTGCAGTGGTATGGACTGAGTCCATAGTTAAGGCTTTTGTAAGTTTGAGAGATAGTTTATGTTTACATGTTTCTTTGTGTATCCCCACTACATCAGACGGATTCATCCTGGAGACCGATGCGTCAGGAACAGGAATAGGAGCAGTGCTCTCAGTCGAAAGAGGTTCGGATCTACTGCCGGTCGCGTTCTATTCGAAGCAGTTGCAAGGCCCGGAACAGAGATACTCTGCCCAGGAGTTAGAGGGTCTGGGTTTGTTCAAATCAATACACCATTTTGCTTTTTATCTTTATGGTCGTCACTTCAGTGTGATTACAGATCATAAGCCCCTATGCTCATTGAGGTCAAAGCCACAGCAGAACAGTCGACTTCTGATGTGGGCATTGAAACTGACCGAATTTGATTTCGACATTATTTACAGGAAGGGCACAGACAACACTGTCGCGGATTGCCTCAGCAGGTGCCATGACAAGATGACTCATCGTCAAGAACAAGAGGGGGAAGATGTGGGCGTAGCCACATGAAGATCAGGAGAACATCGAGAACTTACAGAACAATGTTATATTATCCTATTGTGGAAAATGTTATTTGTGTAGTAGCGCGTGTTTATGTAATTTGCAGGTCATAATTGTCGAACAGTCATATGTATGTATGTGTGTGAAGTTTAGAGTCATTCCAGGAAGTCTGCAGCTTTTGGTGTAAGGCACGCCCGTGGCTCTGAGCTGGTATAAATAGTTAGGCCATGTGCGTGTCCAAGTCAGTCAGTCATTTTTGTGTTACGTGCACTGTGTCTCTTTGTGATTCTTTATGTAACTAACCTACGCCAGACCTTACGGGGAAAGGGTACGGATAGCTACAAAGGGACTTATAAGCTGATTCTGGTGGTAGCGCAACTACTTGCCTCCAATTCTTGAGCTACCAGCACCTACGCCTCGGCATCTGTCTGACGTAGACCACGACACTTTTATTGACTAATATTATTATCTTTCTACAATAATAATTATTTATCAATTAGGCTATTTATTATCAATTATTATTTTATTGATTTATTTAAAATAAGACCTCAATCAAATTTAGATCATAGTACTTTGTCTAATCTACCTCAACTGGAGAGAACGGTGTGGCATGCCTGCACTAAGTAATCTTTTGGTCTCCAACAAGCCAAACTTTGTAGAGGCTGCTAAGAATGAAGGTGACTAGCCTGATATTGTAATTGTTTATTTCCCCAACCAGATTAGGATCTGTATATGATTTTACAATAAGGATTACTTATCATAAGTGTAAAACATCAAATGAGTATGTGCAAGGGAAATAGTTAGGGGAAAGGGGGGATGGCTTCCCTTGGGAATTATGGTAGGGGCACTGGCGCCCACCCACTTCCTACTCCACTATACACAGGAAAACATTTTGAAATATATTTAAGAGATAAAAATTTCTCTATAGCTAATATTATATATGTGCCAATAATGTTCTATACATCGATGCGAACCGCCATAAAGATAGTGGAATTTTGATGTATCTGTTCAGAGTTATTATGTGCACTTTTCAGTCAGGACAACTAATAATTTCTAATGGGAGACACTTAGAGCTGATCACTAGTTATCAGCTATTGATGCCATCAATGACCCAACAAACAATTGCAGGTGAAAGGCAATGCTATTTTAAAGAATACAACACTCAAGTAGAATATAGTTGAATAAACATATGAGGCTATTTTCCTGAAGTGTGACAAAGTAAATTCTACTGAGTGGTGGGTGTGGATTGTGTATAAAACTGCACTGCAGCTAAAATGACAGTCATTGTGAATGAGATGAATTGAAATCATTAACTCATAAATATTGTGCACATTATTTATAATTATATAATAATGTTCAAATCAATTCACACCATATATGAATAAAATCTGCTACAGATTTCATCCTCAATAGCATCTTCAATAGCATTTACACTAGGCTTAAGTGCAATTATGATAATTCCTAGAGGCAGAAATCCGCCTAAATAAGGTAGGCAGAGCTTGTTACCCATTATGGCACCAATTTTTTTGTAATGAAACTTTAGCTAACAGTAATTTTAAATGTGTTTATGCCAGAAAAAGTGCAAATATTGATATGAATCTTTCTCATTTGGTATGCTAGTTATATAAGAGCTCTCACTTCATGTCCCTCTTACCACAAAAGTAACCACATAACCACAAAAACAAAAACATTTTGTGGGAAGGTTGATATGATATTAATGTGCAAGTGTTCCTAATTTCAATGATTTACCATACACTTAAAATTATAGTAGATTAAGTAACTACTACAAAATTCCCAAAATTTTCATTCTTTAAGCAACAAAACTTATTGTTGATAGAATAACATCTTCGGATATATGAACAGTCTCAGCTGCTCCAGATAGGACTTATTTTTACCAAACAATGTTTGAAAGCATGCTGCAACTTGAAGTATTTGTCATTTGGACTTACTTTAATAACTGGAATTATTTTTAATGATAGGTTTTGTGGGTTGGGCATCTGAAGTTCTTGGGAAGTAGCTGAAGTGCATCCTACTTCAGTTATAGCTGATTTTGAGGATGGCATGAGAACATCTGCCTGTGAAGAGCATGTAGCAGCATAGGCATGGATAGCTGCACTTTCACCACAACTACACACTCTAGTCCACCACACAAACAGCCCAGCATCAATAGATCATCGATCAATACTGGAGGAGACTACTGGATTAGTCTATCAGTGGAATGTTTTGAAATAAAAATGTTTTTGCTGCTGTTTTTAGAGTTTTTTTTTAAATGAACCAATTCGAGGACAAGAATGTACCAAAAACTAGCCGAAATGCAAGTGCTAAATTGTGCGATTAGCCTCACACTTCACTAATAAAGGTTTCATATTTCAACATTTGTTGTGTTAGGAATCTTAGCAGGTATATTATGGTCATGTGGCATAATTTGCCAATTATCGGAACTTTTCTTGGCTGAATCGTAAACACAAGTACATGCACAGGGTGAAGAGAATTCATTTACAACCATAACAAAATCAGTGAACTGTCTTGATAATTAGAGTTAACGAAAAGTTTACAAGGCTGTAGAAGTTAACGAAAAGTTTACAAGGCTGTAGAAGTTAACCTAGTTATCTACATGGACATGAGACACATTCATCAGTAAGAATGATAGGTGGACATCCCGTGGAATGTACCATGATCCCATGGAATCGTGGGATGTAATAGACAATGTGACACACATCGATGAGAGGGACACGCGGACATCCTATGGATTGTCCCATGGTTCTATGTAAAAGTGGGATGGGATGGACAGTGGGACACACATGCATCTGTGAGAGGGTCAAGTGGACATCCCGTGGAATGTCACATGGAATCATTGGATGGGATGGACAGTGGGACATACACGCATCTGTGAGAGGGACAGGTTGACATCCTGTGGTATGTCCCATGGTATCTTGGGATGGAATGGACTATTAGACACACATGCATCTGCATGAGGGATAGGTGTACATCCCATGTAATGTCCTATGGTCCCATGGGATCATGGGATGGGATGAACAGTGGAACACACATGGATCTGCAAGAGGGATGGATGGTAACCCCGTGGAATGTCCTATGACTTTATGGACAGCAGGATACACACATTTGTGAGAGGAGTGGGTGAACATACCATGGAATGTCCCATGGTCCCATAAAATTGTGAGATGGGATAGATTGTGGAACACACGCATCTGAGAGGGACAAGTGGATGGACAGTGGGATACATATGCATGAGTGAGAGGGACAGATGGACCTCCCATGGAATGCCCCATAATCCCATGGGATGGTATGGACATTTTACTGCATTTATGGACCTATATAGGAATAATTTTATAAAAAAAAAGTATGCCATCCATTGGTTATGCTTAATATACCACAGTTCTTATTATTTTGTAATAGTTGCTCATGCTGCTTTGCATACTTCTTTAGTGGATGTATACAATGTCCTAGAATTAATTGAATGCTGCATTATTTTTTTAACCAGAAGCTGTAATGTAGGGACAAAAGGATGATATGTGACAGGTTCTAGGTCAAGGTACAAGTTCACTAAACAAAGTTTTGCAGCACAGGCAAAAATGCTAGATTCAGTCAAACTATTAAAAAATTTTTTTTAACCTATTAATATAGAGGTTATTCGACTCCGCCCATACGCATGCGTGCACGTTCACACAAGGCCATTTTGGGTGGCAAGAGGGTTACGATTATTAGGGTGGCAGCGGTAGCACCTAGATGTTTGTCGTCAATCTTAAATAATTCTGACTACTTCAGGCAATTGGATGAGAGTGCCAAACTAAGGTATAGTGAAAAACTAAACAGTATAGGATTGCAGGTAGATGATCTTTACACTCTTCAAGAGAGAGTTTAACAGAGACAGAGCTTCTTTTCAGAAAAGCTAGGGTTGTGTACTAATGGTGAGTGAAATTAAGGTGGAGGAAGGAAGTGTATGTGAATTTACCAGTTAGGAGAGTCAGTGCCATACAGGATGAGGGAAGGTGTGGATGAGGCCATAAGGAAGATATTGGAGGATGGTGTGATAGTTCCCAGTAACTCAGAATAGTACATCCCAATTGTCCCAGTGAAGAATCAAATCACTTGGTCGTTCACAAAACACTTCGAAACAGTCGATAATACAAATACATCTGCTAAATTCTTTCTTAAACATTTCTTCAAGTCTAGGCCACACAATAAGTGGTTGCAAATTACATACATTATTTATTAATCCATTTCTTAAATTTTTTTTTGAAAAATCAGACTGGCCGACACCGAAGCGATATGCTATATCTTGATCAACCCGAGCTTCATCAACACAACTAAAATTTGTTGGAAAAGAGACAATGCAGAACAATTACTTCCACAATACCTGATGACGCATGCTCAAAGAGAGCCTTCAAACGATAATAGGATGGGAGCCCAGTATAAAATTTTATCACATCTGGCACTTTACTACTACCAGATTCCATAAATTCTTTAGTCAGAACATCAGTGTGTACACCAACAAACTGCACAGATTTATCCAAACACTCCTCCATGTAACTTAATTCTTCACTTGATATTGTGAACCTATGCTATGATGTAAAACTAAATCTGATGATTCGACCTGCAATTCTTCACTAGCACAAACAGGCTTACTTTGTTCTCATTCTGCTAGCCTTTCATTGTCTGCCTACACACTTTTAGCTCTTGCCTGATTTGCATGTTTACTCCTTAGATACGCCTCCATTATTTATGCTTGCTTTTGTTATGTGGGACTATCTAAATGCTTAAACACACTAGGCACATAGTCAGGTAATAGGTGGTCATTGCTTTTCTTCCCGCTTAGAAAAATGGGCTGAACAGACAAAATTATACTGGATAGATTCCCATCCTTTTCTATTAATAGCAGCTATCCACAGCCTTCTACGGCTACTATCCACAGGAAATTTGTAGAAAGATAAAGTACAGCCTTTGGTAAGCCTGTTGGTACAGCCAACTGCACAGCAACTATCCACCATATTATCCTCGACTTCCCCAGCTCGTTAACTACCCACAGTTATATGTCGTCGAACAACTTTTGCCACCTAAATTGGCCGATTAATATAGCACACGCAAAATGTGGGTGGAGTCGGATAACCTCTAATGTTCTACAATTCAAATAATTAAAACTTGAGTACACAATTCAACCACTTCAGATTTAACGCTCATCTCTTTGCTGTTTAAAGCAACATAGTCATTTTCATTTGGCTGAAAGGCAAATACATTCTGTTCTGTTCTAGTTTCTCTAACAGAACTGAAGGTTGAGGAATCAATCCGGTCTTTAACTGTATAACCATGTACATATTGCATGATGTGGATTGTTTTTCAATCATCATATGCCTTGGTTTCACAGTTTTATCAAGGTTATCAAAGATAATTAATGGACCCTAAATTAGAGGATATATTTGCATGCAATACAGTGTCCTCTGAAGCAGAATCATGGCTTGTAGCTGGAGAAAAAACTGGAGCTAAGACACTCTCCGTAGCAGCATGGAGTGGGCTAGTGGGTCCCTCATATATCATAGGTATGTCTAAAATATCAAATGACAGTGTAGTCTCAACTTGTTGTGATGGTGGAGAAGATATTTCACGTGTTGAGGGATCTGGAGTGGAAGTCAGGAAGGATGCTGATGGTTGGTTGTTTTCCTACATGTCAACATAGCTAATCTTAACTACAATATCACGCAATAAAAACATCGCATAGCTAAAATGTTTTATGAATAGAAAATTATCAACAAAATTACCGTGAACATTTGGTTAGTTTAACACCATATAATTAAAGCTGTTAATCTATTGTTTCTTAACTCTCTTCCAACCACCTTTTTTGGGGGGAAAATCCCAACTTTCTGACTAAACTTTTTCAACCCCATGTTATCTTGAAATGGGTAAATTATTGAGCAAAATGATATATAGCAATTTAGCTCAGCATGAATTGAAGTTTCATTATATGCCACATTTATGTAGATTAACCAGTATAGTTAATATAAGTTAACCTGTGGACCGGGCACAGCACGGGAGATGGCAGCCCTGGAAAAGGGTCGAAGGGCGGCATACAAGGCGATTAGCAGCAAGCGATAATTAGAAAGAAGTAAAGGGCGCGCGCGAGTAGATAGGGGGAGGAGCCTACACCCGGGGCAGGCAGAATTCAGTCGACACGTGGCGAAGCCAAAACTGAAGCAGGAGAGCAAAAGAATAGAGATGAGCAGAGAAGACGCATGGATCTACCAGACGCAGAGGTGGACGATATCATCAGAAGGCTAGAGGAGAGGCTGGAGAGCCGACGCAAGGAACGCGAGGGAAGAGGAGAGTCAGAGCTGGGTGAGCACTAATTGGGGGTTATGCATAAGTAAGGGCATCCTCGCTTAGCGTTTCCTTCCACCCGCAGCAGCAACTGGGGTGTGACCCTACTGGCAGTGAGAGTATGAGTCCCTAGGTAGAAAGTAGTTACAAATAGGAGTAGCAGCAGGCAACCAGCAGAGTGAAAAGGTTGTGCAAGGTCAGCAGTGCTGAGCGGGCGGGAGCAAGAGCAAGCAAGTAGAGCGGAGCTAGCAAGGGGCCCAGCCATTTAAGCAAGCAGGGGGCCCAGCCATATGAAGCCAGCCATGGCATGAATTCAAGGCAGAACTTGAAGGGGCGGACAACGCCGAGGCTGGAGAGCAGAGCAGAGCAGGAACTTACTGGCTTGGCGGCCAGCATAGCCGAGGGCGGGTATGTGCACGCAGGCAACTAGAGCAGATGGCGGAAAGTAAAGTGAAGAGTGGGGAGTAGTGTACGAGAACATCCAGAAGTGGTGCAGGAGTATCTGGACAACGAATTAGATAAGGGCAGAGTGATTGCAGTAGGCAAGACAGAGGAAGCAGAAGCACTAGGAGTGCACAGCAGCCCATTTGGAGTTATTCCCAATTGTATATTGTCAGCACCAGCAGAAGCCAGTTGGCCATTGTCAACTCGGGGTCGAGCAGGGAGGTAGAGGCCATGCATCTGAGAAGGCTAGGTGTGTGCAGTGAGGGACACTCAGGGCACAGTTTCCGAATTGGAGCGGCCACGACAGCGGCAGCAGCGGGAATTGGTGATGCAGTGATTTAGCAGCTGGGGCGTTGGAGGAGCGCAGCCTACAAAGGTTATGTCCAGCCTGAGCGAGAGGGACTGGCCAGAATTCCACAGCAGATGGTACGCCGGAAGTTGACGGAGGGACACCAATGAGAAGGAAGTAAACAGCTACCTGGGCCCATGAAGAAAAGTATGTGAAATGTGTTACCATGTAGAAAGACAAGCCAGTGTGTTGTTATAGATATGCAAAAAAAATAATTAAACTACAACGACTTTATGTTAATTAGGGGGGGGGGGGCACTAGGGAGTGAATTACAAAAAAGAAATAATAATAATAAATATAGTACTACGTTTGGGGGAAGATTGGCGGAGTTTTGCCATGGCACGGCAAAAAGAAAATCCCAAACGTAGGGCTAGGCCTCAAACATCTACAACAATAAGGAAAAGATTCCTTCTCAGGACGCCACCAAACAAAAAAGGGTAAGGCGTCGAAAGCGTAGAAATGAGACCCGGCAGCCCCGCCCCCCAAAGAAGCTACATCCCCACCTATATCGGTAAAAAGTCAGGCAGGAGGAAAAAGAAAAGTGACAATTTTTGCCTTATTTATACCTACTAAATTTTTAAAGTATGTAATGACATTATTTTTAGTTGAGATACACACATTACAACTCTAATATCTTGCCAATGGTGTACTAAAGAGCTAAACAACATATAGAAATATTGATCAGCATAGATAACAGTATTATTTAATTTCAAACTAACCACAAATTTCGCTAAATTTTGGCGCTATATTTTTTCCCGTTTTTTGGGGTATTATAGCTATTTCGTGCTTCAAGTTTTTCTTGGGTGAACTAACTTTTTGTAGTGTAGCAGAGCAAATGAAGTCACAAGGGAATTTTTTTGAGCTTATAATTACACACAACATATTTATAACTACAATATTAGCTGTTTTTTGCTCAAAATTTTCCAAAAATTGCAATTTCAATACGAGTACAAATAACCGAAATGAAGTAAAAAAAAAAAAACAGCTCGACCGGAAAAACCACTTGCACCTACTAGTGCAGTAACTAACTCAGACACAAAACATTTATGATTATGCCTGGTTCTTTCTTCTTCATCTCGTAATTCTTTACTGAGAATATATGCATTAGTAACTGCAATATCAACACAGTGATAAAAAAGTGTCTTCCAATACTTACGGGTTTGACTTCTGGATTAAAAATATTGAAGTAATTGGTCTGATAAATCAAACCCACCCATGAAGCGGTTATAGTCAAATATAGAATTTGGAATGGGTACCAATACTTCCTGAACTCCACCTGTAGGTAACTTCACTCTTCTTTTCACTTTATTACGTGCATTACCAGTGTGTACAGTTGAAGCAGTACATATTACTTTCATGTCCTTACATACTATTTTGTTCGTTCTCTCTCAGGTTGGATCCGGAAACGCCACATACTGTTTGTTCATGGTTGCTCTCTCTCTCTTTCCACAAATGCACGCACACACACACACAAGAAAAAAGAAGCTACAAGTGAATGCAGATCATAAAAATAAATGTATATTTTATTATACATAAATTGACTGGTGTACACACACACACACACATGAAATTCAACTTACATGGGCATATTAGTCACATCCACCCTCCCAGGTTGTATACGGAAGTGCCACATACTGTTTGTCCACGGATGCTCTCTCTCATTCCACAAATGCACACACACACATACACACACTAGAAAAAAGAAGATACAGGTGAATACAGATCATAAAAATAAATGTATAATATAAATTGACTGGTGTACACACACACACATACATGAAATTCAACTTACATGGGCATAGTAGCCCCGATTAGAAAAGACCCCACCCCCCCCCCCACCCCCGAGTTCGTTCCCTCCCCGGTTAGATCTGGAAGTGCCAGAATAACATTTCAACTCCACGCACACACATATACATCGAGTGTGAAGCTCCACTACAACACCACAAAAACACAGACAACGACAACGACAATAACAATACATATTACAACTTCTGGGATGTTCAGGGAGGGGGAGGGGGGGGGGGGAGCAGCCACAAATATCAAAGTCTGTGGTCCTTTACACAAAAGATTATGGAATATCAATGGGTGTGTTGTCATCTTGCTTCCACTCTCCCCCTACCTCATCCACCCGACTCTTGTTCTTCAATTCCCGCCTTCTCCGACTGTGAGGACGTCCAGAACTCGGAGCAGGAGGAGCCACTTCCTCTTCTTCATCACTGGAACCTGCTGCCTATTCGTGTTTCATCATTGGAAGACTGAGGTCCGGTATCCTCTCCTTCATCACTGGAAGACTCTGCTCCTGTCCCCTCATCTGCGTAATCGGGTCGGTGACTGCATTCACATCTGGTCCTAGTAGTATATGTGGTAAAAAATTTTTTTAATTTTTTTGAAAATTTGAAATTGTTCAAAAAACCACAAGCCACTTTCAGATCTCAAAACTCAATAATATATATATATATATTATAGCTAAACAGCTTACTCTATCTCAATATAGCTATAAATGAGTCCTTTCCACAACAGAAGCTTGCTAGTTTTCAAGAGAAAGACAAGAGAAAGACAAGCTTACCTCGATCATCTTCTTGACTCCCATTTTCAGTATCAGAGTTGACGGGGTCTGGTCCACCAACCCTGATACAGGGCCTCCTATAGCCCTAGATGTCGTCTCCCTTCTCTCCGCTTGATCCTGAGTCGCTAGAGTCAGCATCAAGCAAGTCTAAAACTTGCACCGCATTGTAACTTCTAGACGCCATCTTCAAAAAAATGACTTTGAAAAAATTTTTTTTTGCATAGTTACCGGGGTCACACGACACGCTCACTTTTTTCCTATGATGTAATAAGCATTACCTAAGACTGTACGTAATAGGGAGGTCCCCAGTTGAACTGGCGATTTTATAAAAAATGGAGAAGACAGTAAGTCAAACCGCAAAGTCTTGGTCGGCAAAGAAGCGGTTGTTTCAATGTGTTATGGAAGGCTACTGAGCTCAAGCAATTTTTTGCTGCTTCTACAAAGCTCTGGAGATGACTGGATCCATAAATGAAGCTGCTGTGAAGAAGGTAACTTTTTAAAAAATTCGACGGAGAACCGATGTTTTTTTTTTTTGCCGAGGAAGAAATAAACGCAACTGCTGTGAGGTACTGTCGAAGCAGTCCTGGCTGAAAGCTATTTTAGATGCTTCTCCAATGCATTGGGCACCTGTGTATGCAATCTGAACGTTCTAGCTATAAAGTAACTATTTTTAAAAATTCGGAGAAACCAACCGGTCTCACCCCGCTTTAAAGCGGGATCCGGAACGAAAGGGTTAATAATGATTTTATATTTACTTTTGTTTCTGGTTGATGAAGCAATTCATACAAATTCTTTCCGACATCTAAGTTAGTTAAGATTGTTATTCGTGATTTTTCTCTAATTATCCCCATTAAAGTTAATATATTGGGATGATGAAGAGATCTATTGAGGTACAACAATTCATAAATACATAATGTTAAAAAAAAAAGAAAAAACTAACCTGTATGAATTAAGTTCATTATCCACTATTGTAGCATTCCCAGCCAGCACAATGACTTTAGCAGCAACTATGGAACGCTTTCATATAGCTTTGTGAATTACTCCGAATGCCCCATTTCCAATGGCTGCAAGTAAATGCAATTTTTCTGGGTCTGGAAAAATTCACATTATACTCTTTAAATCTGATTAGCTAAATAATTATTTCCTTACCGTCACATGATGTCATAATGCCATCAGCTTCTTCACAAAGTAATATGAAGTCTTCTTTAACATCTGGAACTGTGGCATCTAATACAATTATTAGCTTATGACAGACTTAAATAAGTCAAATAATTACCATCAGCGTCTCCACTTCAATCTCTGTCACTGGTTCTATGCAGTGTGACATGTAAATTTAATCATACAAAAAATGTAGCACAATAAAATGTCTTAATCGATATGAAAAACCTTGCTCTCATTTTCAAACAGCACAAAAGAAGCACATAATAGCTGTAAAGTTTTTGTTGTGTTATTATTTGAATTTTATGCTACATACCTTCTTTTAATTTCCTAACACAATAAATTCGAAGTCTAGAGGGATACTTCATAGAGGACACTTTCAAATAGTTATTAAGAGTCCACGGAAGAATAGTTTTTCTTCCATCTTCTGAATCTATGTGAAATGATTTCGAACCAATAGCAGTCCCAGTGCCATCAGAAATATACTAATCATACTCTGGTGATGAATCATTCCTTACGTATTCTTTACATTTTTCCACTAGATCATCATACAGACAGTCTTTATGAAGTGGCACTTTAACAGCAGGAAAATTTCTGTCCAAAACACCCTTTGCCTTATCACTGTTAAATTCCATGCGACTGACATTAACCTACAAGTTACAAGTAGCCATTGAGTGATCTAGTAGTCCAATTATATTTCATTGAATATACATACTAATAGTTGGCCAGCCAGTGGATCCACCTTAGTAGTTCCTGATGTTTTATCATGTCTTTGCTTTTATGCAGACCACATGAAAGCTTTCAAAGCTAATAGCATAACAAAAATCTCATGAAAGTGTTATTATGGTAGCAAAACAATGCCAGGCTAACCTTCTTCAGGACGTGAAACACCAGCATCGAGCTTCAAATTGCAAGATGTCTCGCTTTGTTCATCAACACTACTGACTAATAGTCACACAAACAGATCAAATCAAATAGGGAGCCAAGCAGTAGTTTCTAAGGCTAACCTTCCTTCCTGCAACCAGCAGCACAGGACCTTATTCGCCACCTACTGCTGCAAGTTATCTCATCAGATTGCACAGCCAGTCAACGACCTCTATAACAAACATATCTTCCCAATTCAAAGCACTGGACTTCGCTTTCTTGGCTCTGCCGCAATGCCAGGTACCGAGCGGCGTTTCCATTCTCTAGGCGGGCTTCCATACTCGAGAAGAAATAAACCGCTGGAAAATGCATGCGCATGCTCAGTACGATAGAACTAAGGGTGGAAGGCGGGTAACTGCGATGGAAATACGGTGGAACTACGATGGAATTAGGATGGAAGTAGGATAGTACGACGATGCGATGGAAATAGGGTGGAAGGATGTTGCCTGAAAAAGCCACCATAGGGGCTTTGATGACGACTGCAGCTACTACAGAAACCTGAGTTTGGGATGGTGATATACGGCACATCAAGCATGGCCCTGGATAGTGGATTCTTCAAACTCTTCAAAACTTTTTTTGGACTTTTTATGATTTTTTTTACCACATATCCAGCGAAGAAATTTATATAATAATCAGTATTACTCTCAAAGAATTCTCTATAATTATGTCATTAAGAAAACATTTGGAATATATATATATACAGTATATAGTATCTATACACTGCATGCTGTGGTAAGACATCACGAAGTCATTAAGAAAACATTTGGAATATATATACAGTATATAGTATCTATACACTGCATGCTGTGGTAAGACATCACGAATACGTAGGGTATATCTAGTACACATAGTATGGTGTACATCTGGTGTAAGGTAATATGCACAGTACTCCAGATACACACTGGTGATGGTGACGTAAATAAGATAGTCACTGGAGTATGCCACATGTATAACAAAAGTGTATGACTATATACACTGGTGTATATCCAATGTTTGCATGGTGTTGCTCTTTACGTACATTAGTTCACTGTTGATGTTCCACTGTAAATGAATTTATGGAATATTATTTTGTGTGTGTAATAATAATAGTAGCAACTAGGTGGCCAGAAACTACATTATGTAACAAAAGTGAGCTATATGTATGAGCAATCATCCCGTAACGCAGGACTACCATGCAACAATTAGCAGCACCAGTAAAACCTCTGAAAGCGAACTCTCTAACAAGTAAAATACTTATATTTAGTAAACTACCCTTTACCCTTTCCTTGGGTTTGGTAAAGGGTCTAGTTCGGTGAGACTATGTGATGATGGCTTACCAACACGATTTCTGTAAGTGCTACGAATGGTTTTAATGTGTGGATAAGAAACCAGTGAATTAAGAAATTTCACATGCTGCAGAAGGAACTCAATGCTCTGTAGGAGAATCTTAACAATAAAAAGCAAAGGTGAAAAACATGGGATCATAAAGTTGACGATGCAAGAAAGTTTTTGCGGAGAATATTTAATGTGGTATGAACAGCGAGTGTTGTAATTCCCTGCACGGCCTAAGATACACCGTCTGTTTGTAGAGCTGGCTCATTGGTAGTGTGGTCGACAGATTACTAGTGGTTTAAGTATTTCAAAACTTCAAGAGTGTGAACCTATCCCCCTCAACCACCTTCACCAGCTCAACCAACCACACCCTGTGTCAAAAAAAAAAAAATCACACCATCAATTTTTAAATGATGGATGACAACAAAGTGCAAGAATATTTAGTGAAAGAATGAATTATACAAGTTTGTACTGAACTTTTTACAATTGTTCGTTGGGGAGATCTTCATCGGACTCAATTAATATTTTTCTTCAAGTTGGAAAAGGGAGAATACATTGTCAAAGCCTTTTAACTCAAGTAAGGAGTCCATATATCCTACCATTCCACATAATGGACATCTAGTGTTGTCATCTAACTATCTCCGAGTATCAGTTTCATTAAATTCAGGAATTACGCCGCCCAGCCTTTCGTACAAAGACTTTGAAGCAGCCATAATTTTTCGGGTAGATTTCCAAAATTCAGTTCCAGTTGTAGCTTCACTGTCCATAATTGGGAACAATTTACTGTCCAGTAATATGGGATCAAACCCTGTTTGAACTTTGACTAAATTAGATGAGCATTCCCCAAGACTACTATTTATGCTAACAATAACTTGTGTTACGATGTTGTACACCAGTTTGTTTGATCTGGATGATCCACTTCTGGAACCATCATCACGAGTGATTGGTATAGTTTTTTTTATAACTGGTATTTGTTTATGTTTTAAAATCGGAGGATGTGGAACAGGTGAAGCCATTTTTGAGTAAGAGCCGAAAGGTGAACTAGAAGATGTTCCAGCTTCCAATTCTGCTCCTCCTTCCACATCATATGTCGCTCCAGGCACTAGTGAGTTGGGATTGAATTTCCCAGACGCCTTAGATGGAAAGGTAACGCAGTTGTCGAATTCTTTTATCAATATAATAGGAGAATGAATGTTGAATGCGGCCGATATTCTGGAAACCTATGTACATAAAAACAATATTTTTATCCCAGCCAGTACTTATGTATGTAAATAAATTAATGGTGTTCTCACTAGAAATTTTTACGGAGTACGAGAATGAACAGGCAAGGACTATAAATGTGGGATTGATTTTTTCGGCTTTCTTTGGAAACACTTTTCATGGGTAGTTTCACTTTTAATCCAATGAAAATTATCAAATTAAATGTGATATGTATGCACAGTTCATTCCTACCATTATGTCTACTAAAGTGTAAGTTTTTTTTTTTTTAAATAAATCAGAATAAAGAATCGAGGGACTTCTCGGCAGAATCCCATTACATTAGCCACTCATTCGCGCAAGACCAGTACACAATAAATTGATTAATCATTGGATACCGCCGTAATATCAATAGTCCCTTGGCGGTATTTACACTCTGCCTGGCAATCGTGTAAGTCCTAGCCGACAAACTCGTGATATCCTGTAGTATTCAATGATTAATCTATATTATACGTGCAGTTGGGGAGAATCATGGCTGTAAGACCTACCAAGTTGCAAATTCTGAAAAATTAGCAAGAACAATGCTTGAAAAAGTTTGTAGCTGATAAAGATGTCTTTGCCATACTGGTTTTGGTAAGTCTGTCAGCTATATACTACTACCTCCGGGACAAACAGCTTTCCAACAAGAATAGCATAAGGATTGAGGCAGCTTTAATAACATTCTTGTTCATTAGGCAAACCTTTCACGAATTCCAGTAAAACGGATTGAAATCCGCTCCACCCTGCACTAGGGATCGCTTTACCCAACTTAGGCCCGAAAAAGCGTGTGAGTGGATAAAAAAAAAAAAAAAAAGGCTAAGGCACAACTGAGCGAGCAAACTAGCCTATCTGTATTTTATTACAATAAGCATTAAATAAAAAACAACTACAAGTGAAATGATGAGTTACATCTTAGCATAATTTTGATAGTTTTTTTTAAATTGAAATGTTCTCACATTCTATGGCAACTGGGAATCAGGAGCTACAACTTCCTTTTGATTAGTCATCTGTGACAGATCATCAGGGAATACTGCAGCAAGCCATTCTAGTGTTAACCCACCCATTGACATTTTGTACTTATTAAAAACTATTATTATTATTACAATGCAACATCCATATACTGCTAGTTGATAAATGCACTGAACACATAAAAGAAAATTAACATACAACCTGGCACACATGCTTAATCAGGTGTATTAATTGCAGTAACCAGCCAACCACTCCTACTAGGCTCCTAAGTTAAACCCAGAATTGGTTTCAATTGTTGTATTCACAAGAATTTATCATGGTTAGATTGTAAGATTGTCAGTAGACTAATGGGATCAAATGCAGGGCTAGGGCTGTTCTAGCTTTAGTGAGCTCAGTAGCCACTCTGTCTAAACAGCAGGTGTTATAAGAGGTTAGGTTTGACTATTCTTGAAATGTACTAGCCCATTCAAATGAGTACCTCCTAGCAAAAATACAAATAAAGGGGTTCACAATGATTGTGTCTCAAAACACTGATTAGATTATTTGTCAGTGATAATGAAATCCAAATACTCACATCCAAAATAGCAAGGTTACTCAGAACTGCTCAATAGCTAGCTACCAGTGTAAATTAAATTAAGTAGACTGTGAATCTTTTAATTTCTCTTGTATATGTTTTTTTTTTACAAGGTAACAAAGAAAGAACATAGCAATGTAAAAGAATAACCTGTACTATATAGCGTAAGACTGCTAATAAAGTATAAAATGTGAGGGGGGAGGTGGAGATTGAAGTATTATGGCAAATCATGCTAACAAGCAAGAGCCTTCCATTTGGCTAGTTCTTAATGAAGCCTTCACATTTTTTTTGCACACTCCGCTTTTTAATTTAGCTTACAGAAAGATTCAAATTTCATCTAGGTTCTCCCCATTAGCTTATTCTTATGTCCCCACAGCCTCCAATAAGGTTGTTCCAGTTTAGGTTGTTATCTTAGTTAAGTCGTTGATTTTTACCCAGCCCCACTTTCTAGGTCACCACAAACCATTAAGTGCCCATTTTATATTGAAGCCCTATAGCTATTGTAGCATGACCTACAAAATGTCCAGGCTACATTTCTGCTGAACACACAGGTAAGGGTCCCCCGTAAAAAAACAACATTGAAGATTGATAGGGGGTATAACAGCCTCCACCCCTGCGACTGAACCGGAGTTTTCCTGGGGAATCTACCCCCACAAGGTAGCTCGGGAACACTGACGAGACAAACGCGGAATACTTTTGCAATTTGGAAAGAAGCACTATCTGCAAATCCTTGTTTATAAAGTTGGCCGCTTACAAAGTTTTTAGCCACAAAAAATAGTTACAACTTCCTATAGCTCATAAAGATAACCTGGCCCCTTTCTAAGCTAAGCATTAATTGAACAGACTAATATGGTGTAACACTTAAAACAGCAAAATACTCACCAGCATATCGTCAATATAAAATATTAGTGACTTATCTCCTTTACGCAAAGAGACACTAGGACAATTATTCTCCCTCTATCAGGTTCCATTAGAAACAGATCAGAAATCAAGGAAGATCTAGGAAAAATCAAAAAAGAAATTATGGAAAATACTCCAGGAGTAACATTGTTATTATAATATTACCTTTATGGTAGTGTCCAGACCGCAGTATTATATCAGCAATAGCGAGACCGTTCTCTTCTCCCGACAAAAAAACTGCAAAAATGTTGGTAAAATTTCTAATTTAAACCCTATTCAGCCAAAGACGGGGTTGTGGGCTGTTTAAGCAAAGGGGTAAGCGAAATATAACTAAAAAATATATACCATTTGAGTTTCTGGCTTTAAATCTCATCTGTCAACTCTTAGAGGACGGGTGGACCTACGAGAGGATTAGTTATCACCTCTTTAGTAATTATGGTGGGGAAACTAGTGGCTTATCTTCAAGAAATCCAAAGCGCTTTTGTGCTGAAAGAGGCTTCCATTCGATTAATGAAATAGAAGACTTAGAGGGATGGGACCTACAAGCTATTACTAGAGTTGGTCACGGCTATGGTAGACGAACAATGCAAGGCTTATTGGTTTCTGAAGGTATTAATAATATAGCTCAATAGAGACTAGCCTCGGTTATGGAACGAATAGCTCCAGTACAGTACAAAGAAAGGCGCCAGGACACTCAAAGGTTGTTAAATCCTGCTCCTTACCAGGCTAATTATTTTGGCTAAAATTTACATTTAGATAAAAATGAGAAATGTGTGATGTTTGGAGTAACACATGTTTTGGCTATTGATGGGTATAGTAGAAAAATAGTAGGATTTGTTACCGTTCCAAAGAAGAATCCAATTGTGATATACGACGTGCTTTTTAGGCCCCTATTGTTGATGGAAGGCCTTTTGGATCAAGTTCATGTAGAAGGTGGGTACCGAATTTAGACATCTTATTACCGCCCAGCTACACCAGCCTTCCTACCGCCACTCAACCTACCACTTGCAGGTGCTGCAGAGCCTCTATCGGCATAATCCTCGCGCTGAGAGAATTTGGCCAGAAATTAATCAATGGGTGAATTATCCAATTAAACGTGCCTAGTGTCGCTGGAAAATAACGAAGAAATTAATATGAGTGATGTTGTCACACAATTTTGTGTATCGTGGGTGACAATAAACGTAATAGATAATGCTACAAATAGCTTTATAATGTCCTGGAACCACCATCGTATTCCAGGGTGGCATACCAAATGTTCTAGCAAATGAGCACAATCCAGTAAATCGCCTATAATCCAGACAAGTATCAAGCACAGAGAACATGTTTCGCCTTCACGAAGAATCAGGCTTCGGAGTGACGGTTCTTTTGGCTGCGATCCACTATTAGTGGCGGTGGTAAGTTAATAGCTATTTGTCATGAAGCCTATGCAAAAGTATTTACTTAAAAATTCATTGTCCACTAGATTAACCACAAAAGTAAGCCTTGTCTAGGTATGTTCGGTTAAATGTGAAAGTATGGTGCGTTACAACTACTACTTAGCTAATGAATATCATAAAACGTTTGCATGTTTTGTTGTTGTTTTTTCAATTCAAACAGCTGCCAGGACTTGCTACTATGGCATTGAATCCCCTTTACTATGGCGTTGAATTCCCTTTACTATTCAAAAACTCAACTTTTGTTTAGTACCATGAGGTTAAAATCAATCGAATAATATAGTTTTAGGCTCGCCATTGTGCTCAAGCACAACACTAGTAATATTAAGAATGTGAAGCACCTAAGGTAGAACCCTCAGCGCTACTATACCACTTCACTGAAAAAATTATAGCATGAAAACCCACCAAGTTCACACCAAACTGGTGTTGTGAATGCCCACCATCAATGCATAGCGTGTCCTTCACATTTCTCAAAGCATAGGGTGTCATTCACATTACTCAAAGCATAGCGTGTCCATTTCTCAAAGCATAGCGTGTCCTTCACATTTATGCCTAGTGTGTACACTTAGAGTGAAATCCACACTCAAGGGAATAACATAAACCCTTTACCAAACATTAATTATATTCATGTACAGGCAAAAGCCAATGCTATTATCACTATAATTACCTTATAAATCAAAATGTATGTACACTTATGTGCTAGATAAGAGAGTTGACAAAATAGTTTGGTCCACTGGTGAGGAGATCTAAGATTCAGGCACAGAACATACGTTAATCAAGGCCGTAGCCAGGGGGGGGTTCAGGGGGTTCAGGGGGTTACATGTAACCCCCCTTTCAAATTAATGATATTCATAGAAGTCTGTTGATTGTGAGGTTGAAGTAACTTGACAATGAAAAGGCAGTGCCAATTCAAAGATATTCGATTGTTTTTTTAAGAAAAAGTTAGCTGTGGAAGGAGATGGTTAGCATATTATCATGAGCTAGACATTGAAAAGTAAAGATTGTACTATATATCATTCATTATGTTTAGATCATGAGTTAAAAGAGGTACTAGTCCAATTTCCATCGGATGAATCTGAAAATAATGTAGTTCCTTCTAGCTCTCTTCAGAGATCAGATGTTTTGCTGGAATCTACTCGCTGTGCTATATAGTTTTAATATAATGGTTTGTCTTTATGTCAATTTTCTTGATAATGGATGTTAGTTAATTAAGAGGTGTGGTTTGGGTGTGGTCAGATTGTAACCCCCCTTTTGAACAGTCTGCCTACTGCCCTGCGTTAATCTTAATAATGTTGATATAAATGTAACATTAGAATCAACCCAACTTGAAATAATTCAGCATTAATGTAATTTTAGTTCACACTGATTATGGAGTGAATTCACACTGAATTTAATGTGTACTTCACACCAAAACAATGAGGTATGCGCTTCACACCATATTTTGGTGTAACTAGTGTTACAAGTGATTCACACCATTTGGTTTTCAGTGTTGATTTGGTTATTAGCTGTAGTATACATAATCTAGTAATAAATCAAATCTTGACAGTTTCAAAATCTTCTTGTAAAGAGAGGAATAGTGAGGTGCTCGTATCAGAGAGCTAGGAAGGTAACTAATATGAGTGAAAACTTGAAGGAAGAAGAGAAACACCTACACAAAGTACTTCAAAGCAATGGTTATGACAATGCAACCATTAGGGCAGGCTCTAAAGAGTTACCTTCTAAAGATCACACAAATACTGAGCAGGAGAAAGGTTTGATTCTTACTATTCCATACATAGCAGGATTGAGCAAGAGCATTCAGACAGTGTGTAGAGACTTTGACATCAAAACAGCATGAAATCAGATAAGACACTAAGATCACATCTTACTAAAGTCAAACATACTATACCCATTTCTACAGGTCATCCATAGTGTACAGTATACCCGAAAGTTGTGGTAAAGTTGAGAAGAGAGTATAAAGAACATCCGGATGCTTGTAAGAGAGGTGACGAGAAGGTTTCAGCCATTGCTGAACATGCTTGGCAGCAGCATCACCCCATTAAATGGGGAGAGGTAAGAATTGTAGACAGAGCCAGTAAGAGTGGTGAGTTGAAGACCAAGGAAGCTCTACACATACAGATGACACCTGACAACAACAAGTTCAACAGAGACATAGGTTTAGAGCTTCCAGGATGTTGGCTGTCTATGCTGCAAGCAAATCACCCTCCAGGATATAATAAATAGTAAGGGTACCCTCTAGAAATCTTGCTGTTTACAGTGTTATAATATCACCAAGGAGAGTTCGACCTTAGTTTTATTATTATTATTTATATTATTATTATTATTATTATTATTATTATTATTATTATTATTATTATTATTGTCATTATTACAATTAGCATTTAATTATTATCACCACCAAAGATTCTTTTTGTGACCTGCAGATAGAAGAACATCCATTATACTAAATTGTCAGATTCAGTTTTCCTATGAAACCCATATAACAACAAACAAACAAATTTTTATGTCAACTACCTCCACTTGGGACATTGAGTTTTCGGCTGTTAGCTTTTATCTTAGCTGAAAGCTGAATGCTAAATTTTCTTACAGATAGGGTGAGTGCTCTATCTGGCCAATCCGCTTTCAGAAAAATGAAAACCTGATTTCTGATTTATTTCCTCAGAATTTCAGAAACCAGATTTTCCAAATCTCGAATTTTATGGGAGAAATCAGATTTTGATCTATTTGACCGCTGAAACCCGAAAACGGATTTGTGTTGTTTTAGCCGGTTTCAGCTTTCAGCTTTTTAGCTTGGTATTCAGCTGAAAGATGATTTTTTGGAGTCCATTTCAGCTTTCAGCTCAGTTGAAAGTTAAAGGGCGAGTGCCCTACCAGCCAATTGGCTTTCAATAAAATGAAAACCTGATTTTTGATTTACTCGTCTCAAATTTCAGAAATCAGCTTTTCCAAATCCCGATTGTTTAGTGGAAATTGGGAAATCCAGTTTTATCAAAAGCTGAAAACTGATATACAATCTGTAAGAAAATTGAGCATTCAGCTTTCAGCTAAGAAAAAAGCTAACGTCCGAAAACTGCTGCTAGCTGACCAGACTTGAGAAACACGCAAAGCTAATTTCTAAGTAAATGCTCTTCGATTTTCAGAATCAGCTCAGCCAAAACCTAAAATTGGAATACAGCTAAAGGTATGAGGGCATACTTCTTTGCAGCTATCCTGCCAAATCGTTTGTAGTTTTAGAAATTAATTCACTGCAAAACAGAAAAGCTTTTTCATGCATTCAGCTTTTAGCTTTTCGTTTTGTGGAACGAGAATAAACTTTGATGGTGTCCCAATCCAAGTCCCTGGGTAGCTGTTCGGTAAAGGGTCCTATCCCAACACAGGTCCTATCAAGTTGGTTAGATAGATTCTTTCTGCAGGATTGTGAATAAAATAATGTTCATTTTTAGGCACAGTTAAGTAAGAATCACATATGATAATAAATAAACATCATAGATAAATAAATACATACATACATAATATATACAAAAATTAATTCAATAAAATATATTATTATATACTATTACTATCTTCCAGCTTTTTGGGGCCCAGCTCTTTAACGCAGCTTACAGTTTAGCTAGCGCTTGGTGCAGAAAAACATGACTGTGGTGTGACCAGTTTTGTAGCTAAATGTTTGATACACTCTCATGCTGGAGGATCCACCATAGCTATATCTAATCACATATAGCTAGATAACAAAATATACATTGGTGCTGTCAAAATTCATGGGCAGGGAGTGTATCTAACACCTAGCCAAGTGAGGCAAGAACAATTGTCTGCTAAAAACAAATAATTTTTTTTTTACCACACAGATTATCCAAGACCAGTAAGTTTACCTGAACTAACAAATCTGAACTAACAAATCTAAATGTAAACAAGTAATATGTAGTGGTGCTGGGAGTGTCTTGATTTTAACCTAGACAGCCCACTTAACTCTCCAAGTAAAACTTATATGAAACATTCTGATCAAGCTTAGCTGCCATTGTGGCTTCAGTTCATATCGGGAGATTGATGGCAACATGTACAGAGAACATACACATACAAACACACACTAAGTTATCAAACCTAACAAAGTGATCTAGAAGTGACAACGCTGGATTGTCATTGAAGACAGCCTTATCTCGTCACTGTCTTGTGAATATTCACATCATGATTTTAGAAAGCTTACAATTATTATTATAACATGATAACTTCATCATAAAAATGAAAAGAATGTCATAAATTCATGAACTAAATATACTTGACACTTTCATGGACCAGAGTGAGAAATACTTATAACTGGGAGAGGTGAGAAGGGGTTGAGGAAAAATTTGAGTTATAATGTATTCAATGAAGATGTAAATGGACTAGTATAGAAGATGGTGAAGATGTGACCAGAGAAGGGTGAGGAAAGAAGTATAAGAACCAAGCTATTCCCATTGACTTCCCATACACTATTACTAAACGCCTTTTTATTTACTTCACGAACCTCCCACCCCCCACACCCCCCCCCCCCCCCCCCCACGGCGCCTATCGTAGCTAAACTTTAGCCGCACCCCTTTTGAAGAAGAAGCAGGACGAAAAGATTCACCCAAAGAGAAAGTATTCTTTTAAACGTAACAATCGATCACTGAAGAAGACTCGGCAAAAGCGAAATGTCCGAGAGTTGTGGAATTATACCGTACTAAACTATAACCGTACTAATAACTTTAGTAAAAATTTATTATATTATATGATAGTCGCAATAATGGAATGATATGAAATTGTAAAAAGAATGTGACGATTCACCCAGTTCGGAAATATTTTCGGGATCTAAGATTCCTGGCAGCCTTTGGATGGTGAAAACCGGAACTTCTTGGTCCCTTGCGAGTAGAGACTAGTAGGGTGTCTTCGACCCTTTACTTCCCTACATGGTGGGCGGGGAGGAAGAAAGGTTTGTGGGTAGTTCGACAGGGTATGTGTTTTGCAGTAAACATTTTGTTGGAATGTCTCATTGTGACTGTGGTGTTTCAATAATGCAGAACAACAACAACAATAATGGCTGGTTCACACTTGTGTAGGAGTTGGTCATATACAAGTGACAAACTCTGGAAACAAACACTCTTTCCATACCCTGTAGGGAGAGCTACAAAAACATATATCCCTTTCATGTGCTCCGACGTACGACGAAATGAACCTTCTAAACTCGCTCTTCATCACTTGACTTTCCATAGCAAACGACGCGGAATAAACTGGGGCGCATTGAATAATGTGGTTTTGAGGAATGCGCTTAATTAACGATTTCCAGTGATTGGAGCGCACTATTGGCTGCCGGGTGGGGTAGTGAATTTCCCCCTTGTAAACTGTCCCCCCGGACACTAGTCACGGTGAATAAGTCCCCCCGACAGAATTCACTAGTGAATACTGTCCAGGGGGACATTATTCACTGGTGAATAGTGTCCCCCTTCAGTGAATAATGTCCCCGTGCGGTGTATATTCTTGCTTACTGGAAACCTTACCCTGCGTTGAGCGTGTGCCACGTACTGATAACTGCAGAGGAGAAGACAGTGCTTTGTTATTCTGAAGTGAAACAACTTGGACTACTGCCGACTTGGCCATTTTTAATGTAAGTTGTTGTTGTTTTTATTGCCAATTAGCCATAAATGTACTAGCAGGTTGGTTTAATGAGCTATTATATTGTTGTTTAAAGAATTAATATTACAAAGTGAAGGCACATCTTTCTGCAACTACTTTTCTTTCCCCCTGGATGCAGTAAAAGTTACAATCTTACTGTATAACTAAAATATCACAACTACATGAAAATCAGTAGCTACTCTATTTAAATTGCATAACTCTAACAACCTGCTTTTCGAAACACTTACTTTGTTTAGTAAGTGCTGATTTATTAGTTCATTTAGAGGTTTTTGAAACTTTAGTTAGTTTTTTAGTTATTTCTCTGGGAATAGCTAACTTTGGTAGTTATCAATGGGGAATAGCTAACTTTGGTAGTTAGCTATCAATGGTGGTTTTAGATTTTTAGTAGCAAGCTAATTAAATTCAAGTATATAAGCCTGCAAAAGGGTTCAATATATCGACAACAGATGAAGCTAACAATGGCTTTAAAACTTGAAGAGCTCAATATAATGGATGTCGATGAATGCGTAAGTGCAAAAGGAATTCTTTTATATGCTCGATTTTCCCGTAGACAGTCACAAATATTAAGTTCTTTCACATGGAACCATTAACTAGCTGTCAAATATTGCAAGCACATTTCTAGAGTTCTGGAGATGAACATTGACATTACAATGACCTGCAAAATTAATAAAGTTTAGTTTTAGTTATTTTAATTGTACCAACTCTAATTTTAGTTTTGTGGTTATTTTAATATAGCTACAATGGTTGATTGTAGCCTATAGTATAGTGAGTAATGGGTATATTTGATAGTACTGTTATTAATTTTAGTTGATTTGGCCCCGCTTGATTTTGGCTAATAAGATTGTATTCATTTCTCATTAATAATGTATACTTTTGTTCCAATGATAGATTTAGATTTAGTTAATTTCAATTGTATGAATTTTAGTTTTAGCTAGTTTTGGTTATTAAAATACCCTGTGAAATTTAGTTTTAGTTAGATAACCAAAATGTTTAGTAGCTAAAATTTATTTTAGTTTTAGTTTTAAAATGTTCTGTGATAGGATAGCTATGTTCTTACTATTGTTATTACTATTATTATCATCATCATCATCAGCAGCAGATAATATTGTTGTTTATTCTAATTGATACTTTGAAACAGCCCATTACTCAGAAGTGTCCCTTATTGAGGTGTTATCTATCATATATATCTCTTTAGCTACCTCCTTTTTGGCAACTATCTTCGAATATGGAGCTGTAGAGTTTAACTCCTTTATCAGAGGCCGTTAGCATCATTTATTAAACACGATTGTAACAAGCAATACCGGTGGCTTGAGCTTGTACTATAATTTTTACCATAACCATATATAACTGAGGGTGTGGCCACAAAATGTTATTACTATTGCCATCATTAAAATATTTGATTATTCAATAAAAATGAAAAAAAAATCATGACAATTGAGTGAATGGTAGCTAGCTAATAGCTAAGCCAGTAAGCTGGTTAACTGCAGTTCTTACAAAACCATTGTATTGTATTGCCTTTCTTCCACACAGCATTTGGCGCCACAACACATTTCTTGTGAAACCACTCTTCACATCGTTCACATGTGATCATGCTGCCATACTGTGGAAGTCTACATTCACAATAAATGTTGAAGCTTGTTTGATGACCACTTCGGGCTGTTCTCTGACGACTACGCCGTGGAAACGATAACATCTTACGATTTTCCAAGCATTTATAGAGAGATGGTCCCTAAGCTGGTATGCAATGTATGAAATTATGGAAGGGTCCTCACCTTGACATAAAAATGTTGCAAATGCCAGTGAAAATACACCACAATCACTGCAATTAGACTGAGTTTGGACATCAATATGGTTAATAGTTATTTTTCTTTGGTCAGTCACGAATAAAATCCCTGCAATCACTCTCATAGTACGAGTAGACAAACCATTACTTGATAGGCTATCATATACATTGATGGTTCCTTTGGGGCAACCAATGCTGGAAATTGTAAGCCAATGTGAGTTGTTCACATTTAATATTTGAACAAACTCTTCTTTTTGTATATGAAAATTGGAAATTTTCTGATAAAATCGTAGGCTGCAAGCCACCAATATTTTGATTTTCTTTCCGTAATAAAATTTGCCCAGCTGTAATAATACTGTCAGTAAGCCAACAACCATACAATAACACTTTTTTGTCTTCTTTATACAGCATCAAATCTTTCATCCAATAGATATCTGGGTCATCAGTATCAGCTACTACTTCCGTAAGATCGACAATATCTATATAATACACATTCAGAGACATCATAGTTATACCAAGTGAAACACTACATCACAAACAAAAAAGTCAAAAGCAGTTTAGCTTACCCTTTACTTCGCATGATTGCAACTTATCTAGACAACTTGGACTGCATTCAGGCATAGGACTACGCACACTCATGTCAAAAACTCTGGTTCCTTCAAAGAATTATATTTAAGGAATACATTCATTATATTAATTAATAATTTTGTTACCTCGGGACTTGAAAGTATTTTCCTCTTTCTTGAAGGAGGTTTACTGTAAAAGTCATCGTCACTGCTGCATGGCTGTAGCTATTGATAACATGGATATGAAGTAGCTAGGTAGTAGAAATACTTTTTTGAAAATACTCCCTGCGTGTTATTCATCTCATGATTCTGATTATCATTTCCAGTAAGATATTGAGGAAAACTTGCACTGAATGTGTGTTCTCGTGCTTTGTTAGCTCTCAGTGTGTTGTACGAGGAGGTAACAGTATTCATTCTGTCTTTACATTATTGCAACACCCTATGAATCAGCATATTCAAAGTCATGTAGTTTAGTTTATCTTTTTGAGCTAGATAGTTCTAATTAGTTTTTTTGAACAACTTTTCGTTCTTTAATTTAGTGGTAGTTATTTTCCAACACTTTTAACACATCATGGACTAAAGCTAATTTAAAAATTCTTAGATCTAACTAAAACTATAACTAACACTAACATGAACTTAATATTTAAGTTGACAAAATTTATGTTGATGAATATTGTTGTTCTTTTAAAAGCTATTATTGAATTATTTTCAGCGGTATGAGACCCAGTGATTCTTGAACTGCTAGTGAGAGTATGCCAACTCTGTTAAAAACAATGCCTTGTTCGCTACACCAAGATATGAAGAAGCAAGCCCTTCTTTGATCATATACATCACAAAATTTCATATTACACTGTCTAGATAACTTAATATCTGCTAAGAGCTTTCCTGAAAAAATGCTTACTAACACTAATAAGCGTATCCATTTAGTTTTAGTTTACGAATACAAAACCGATTCAAAATAACTCACCTTCAAAGTGCTGTGATCGACAAGGTCAGGAAAAATAGAACCAGCTTCACAAGAATCTGAAAATTCACAAAAAGTGATAATGATTGGCTTAAAATCTTATTGCAATGTCTAATACATAGAGGGTATTTTGCTTTAGCTACCTTGAAGGTTAATTTTAGATGATTCATTACTCCCCTCAGTCTCTTTGCCTTCAGGTGCCTCATATTTCTTCACTACAATGAACAATAACAAGCATTTGTTTAATATCTATGCCTTGTGAAACTGAGAGTTAACACACCATTAAATTTCATTTGCAGTTCCTGATACAATTTCCAGCTCTCTGGACTCAAAACAGAAGCTAAAAAACAATGGCATTATACATAACAGACATAGTAGCCACCTGATGTTGGAGTCTTATTCTGTGAAGGTACACATTGATGCTTGTTTACATACATGTACATAATATCTCCTGCCTAGTTGAGAGAAAATTGATACAAAAACTTGTATTTTACTAAATGAGAATGAAAGAACTATAGATACCTCATTTCTGCTAACATTGAACACATCCATAATGATAAGACATATAACTTCAGGTAGCAAGATGTCCATTGTGTATGAAAATATCTAGATATCATAAATAAAATTATTAAATATACATAACTAACTGCTTATGTTCATTACCGAGATTGACTTATCATTGCAACAAAAATTGGAGGTCATGAACTGAGTGACTTTCTCAAATTGGGATATCTTTAACCCTCTCGTTCCCAAATTGTTTGGACGCGCGCGGAAAAATCTAATCTTCCACCGCGGAATAGTGCATTACCGTTTTATTTTTTTAACGCGATGCTGGCTGGGAAAACCCCATAGCAACCATATATCACTAAATAGACCAAGAGTTTGGGATTCCCCTCATTTTTTGATTGAGAAAATTGAATAATATTTAAGCCATCTACTAATATTTCAAAAAAAAAAAAATTTTTCCCCAAAATAATCCGCTTTTTTCATCAATAAAAAAATAAAATAAAATAGAAATAATATTGTTTGATGCATTTAATACCAATATTATATTAGTTCAACAAAAAAATATGTTGTTTGTTGTGTGTGGTGCTGATTGTGATCATGTAGGAGACATCTATGAGTGTCCACAAGGAACGTATGCCATCGGACGTCGAGCTCCACTACAAAACAATTTCATATACACAAAAACACAAACAACAAAGATATTTGTAATACAAACAACAAATTATTCATGATCCTATAATATAATTGCAACTTTATGATGTATTGTATGCGGTTTCATACAGGATTTTTGTTTGGGGTGGGGCTCCGAGTGTACTTCGCCACACCCATTTTTTTGAACCTACACTACTTTGATGCACATCTTTGCATATGAGTCTATACTTCACACTGATGATCAGTGTTCGGTCCTATGCACTAAATGGCTCAGTTATGATAGGAACATGATGGGATACAATATCAGACTAAAAATAAATGCTTCATAAATGTTCATTTCTATTCAACTCCCAAAATTCTAGGGGGGAACCCAGCGCTAGCCTCCCACTGTATGAACCCCTGGTATGTATACTCCACACTGTACATGAGAGAAACATGTATCGAGAAAGTGTAATTTGAAAATGAAAAGCAGTACAAGCACACACATGGAATTCAACTCACCCGGCATGGATGGTGTCACAGACTGAACGATCCCTCCCATGGAACCTCCATACAATACCAAAAAAACACAAGACAACAATGATATTTGTAACATAACAGCTGGCCTCGCTGAATTGTCCCCCCCTCCCCCGTCATTACTTTTCACTGACATTCTTGTACCATAACCCCCCCTCCCCTGTCATTACTTTTCACTGACATTCTTGTACCATAACCCCCCCTCCCCCGTCATTACTTTTCACTGACATTCTTGTACCATAACCCCCCCTCCCCCGTCATTACTTTTCACTGACATTCTTGTACCATAATCCCCCCAGCCCTAGCTGGACACCCAAATATCAGTAAGTTGAAATGAAATTCAACTTACTTGGCATGGATGATGTCACAGACCGAAAAAGACCGAGTTCGTTCTCTCTCAGGTTGGATCCGGAAGTGCCACATACTGTTTGTTCATGGTTGCTCTCTCTCTCTTTCCACAAATGCACGCACACACATACACATACACACACACACACAAGAAAAAAGAAGCTACAGGTGAATACAGATCATAAAAATAAATGTATAATTTATTATACATAAATTGACTGGTGCACACACACACACACACACACACACATGAAATTCAACTTACATGGGCATAGTAGTCACGATCCAAAAAGATCCAGAGTTCCCTCCCAGGTTGTATACGGAAGCGCCACATACTGTTTGTCCACGGTTGCTCTCTCTCATTCCACAAATGCACACACACACATACACACACACACACACTAGAAAAAAGAAGATACAGGTGAATACAGATCATAAAAATAAATGTATAATATAAATTGACTGGTGTACACACACACATACATGAAATTCAACTTACATAGGCATAGTAGCCCCGATTGGAAAAGACCCCACCCCCCCGAGTCCGTTCCCTCCCCGGTTAGATCTGGAAGCGCCAGAATAACATTTCAACTCCACGCACACACATATACATCGAGTGTGAAGCTCCACTACAACACCACAAAAACACAGACAACGACAACGACAATAACAATACATATTACAACTTTTGGGATGTTCAGGGAGGGGGAGGGGGGGGGGGAGCAGCCACAAATATCAAAGTCTGTGGTTCTTTACACAAAAGATTATGGAATATCAATGGGTGTGTTGTCATCTTTCTTCCACTCTCCCCCTACCTCATCCACCCGACTCTTGTTCTTCGATTCCCGCCTTCTCCGACCGCGAGGACGTCCAGAACTCGGAGCAGGAGGAGCCACTTCCTCTTCCTCATCACTGGAACCTGCTGCCTATTTGTGTTTCATCATTGGAAGACTCAGGTCCGGTATCCTCTCCTTCATGACTGGAAGACTCTGCTCCTGTCGCCTCATCTGCGTAATCGGGGTCAGTGACTGCATTCACATCTGGTCCTAGTAGTATATGTGGTAAAAAAAAATTTTAAATTTTTTTGAAAATTTGAATTTGTTCAAAAAACCACAAGCCACTTTCAAATCTCAAAACTCAATGAAATATATATATATTATAGCTAAACAGCTTACTCTATCTCAATATAGCTATAAATAAGTCCTTTCCACAACAGAAGCTTGCTATTTTTCAAGAGAAAGACAAGAGAAAGACAAGCTTACCTCGATCATCTTCTTGACTCCCATTTTCAGTATCAGAGTTGACGGGTCTGGTCCACCAACCCTGATACAGGGCTTCCTATAGCCCTAGATGTCGTCTCCCTTCTCTCCGCTTGATCCTGAGTCGCTAGAGTCAGCATCAAGCAAGTCTAAAACTTGCACCGCATTGTAATTTCTAGACGCCATCTTCCAAAAAATGACTTTGAAAAAATTTTTTTTTTGCATAGTTACCGGGGTCACACGACACGCTCACTTTTATCCTATGATGTAATAAGCATTACCTAAGACTGTACGTAATAGGGAGGTCCCCAGTTGAACTGGCGATTTTATAAAAAATGGAGAAGACAATAAGTCAAACCGCAAAGTCTTGGTCGGCAAAGAAGCGGTTGTTTCAATGTGTTATGGAATGCTACTGAGCTCAAGCAATTTTTTGCTGCTTCTACAAAGCTCTGGAGATGACTGGATCCATAAATGAAGCTGCTGTGAAGAAGGTAACTTTTTTTAAAATTCGACGGAGAACCGATGTTTTTTTTTTTTGCCGAGGAAGAAATAAACGCAACTGCTGTGAGGTACTGTCGAAGCAGTCCTGGCTGAAAGCTTTTTTAGATGCTTCTCCAATGCATTGGGCACCTGTCTATGCAATCTGAAGGTTCTAGCTATAATGTAACTATTTTAAAAAATTCGGAGAAGCCAACCGGTCTTCACCCGCTTTAAAGCGGGATTGGGAACGAAAGGGTTAACTTACTTTCCCAACTTTTATCTTTTCAAGAAGGGGTATAAATGCAGCAATTCTCGAAACAAGACTTTCTGTGCTGATTCTTTGAAATTCTACAACATAATTTTTCAACTGCTCCTCTCTGCTGACATTTGACATTAATTTGTAATGTTTTGAAGATGGGTTATGCAACTCAGGGAGTGGAGATTTTTGTGATAGTCCATCTGATTCTGACAAACACTGTGATTCTTCCAAATGGGAGCCATATGGAGATATGACTTGTACATTGTGATGAGAAGTCACTGAATTCTCCAGTCTTTCTTCAGTATGTGGTGAAGAAGAGCTTATACTATGATCATTGTGGCAATCTTCATCGCTACTACCATATTGAAAGATGTCATTCTCTTTTAATTCTACGGGTTGAGAATTGGGATTTCTGAAAAACTCCTTCAATCTGTCAAATAGAAGAAAAAATCTGTTACAGTGACTTATATGTGACTATCTACAGGAAAATCGGCATAACGATGGCCCTATACAATTTTTTCATTCACACATACACATTTGTAGGCAACCATAAATTGAGATCTCCGAGTTTTAAAGCCGTAGTATTAAAAGTAGTCAATATATGCACCTTAGCCGTTCCCTTTCGCAGGCATATTTAATACATTATTAATAATTAAATTGATCCTTTCCCAATGTTTATGTGTGCAAAGTTGTTCCCAATTTTCCCACAGACGGTCACATATGATATAACAAGTTAGCTATTGCTGACAAAAAATATAGCTATTTTCTAAAAAAATACATAAAATACTTAAATGATGCAGTTTGTAAATATTTAAATGTTACATTGCTACATATCTTGGAATACACTCACCTGCATCTATTGAAAGCTTTTTTGAGAGTTTTGCCAGATGCAGCATTTTTTAGCACATATCGACCTTTTCCAATGTCTTCCATGATCCTGTATGGCCCAAGCCAACGCTGTATAAGCTTGTCACCCTTCTTAGTATCTCTTGCACTGTTTCTCAGTAATACCATGGTTCCAGGCTCCAGACCCTATATGTTACGATAACATTGTTATTAGAGCATTTTGTAATATACTGGAAAAATAATACTTCATATGGACAAAGGTGTGCAAACTATATGCATGCATACCTTCGTCTTTCTCCTTTTTTTATCGTAGTCTTTTTTTGCTTCTGTTGGGATTTCATTATGTTATCTTTGGCATCAGCATAAATAGAATCTCTGAAGGTATTCATTTTCTTTACATACACCTCCATCGTGTTATCTGTAACATCACTATCATTCTTGCTTGTGTGATATCCAGCAGTTTCCATTTCAATAGGAATGATAGCCTTACTAAAGTCATTAAATGGAAAGTTCATCAACATTATTGAAATCCGGATTTAGTAATTGCACTCACCGGCAATACATTAGCTCAAAAGGAGTACACTTGCTGGATTGGTGTTGGGAGGTTCTGTATGCAAATAGAATTCCATCCAGTTTCTCATCCCAATTATTCTGATTGTTATTCACAATTTTCACAAGAGACCTTTGCAAAGTTTGATTGAATCGTTCAACCATTCCATTTGTTTGGGGATGATATGCGGATGTGACTCTATGTTCTGTTTGGGTAATGGAAAACAAATATTGATTCACTTGGTTGACAAATTCTCTGCCCTGGTCTGAAATTACAACTTTAGCACATCCAAATCTATATACATATTATTATACCAAGATTTAATCAAAAACCTAATAGCTTGGCTAATGAGCAAATAGCTACCTGCAAAACATTTTGAACAGAAATAAAGCAACTGATTTTGCACTCTTGTCAGACAATGGTTCTGCTTCCGGCCATTTGGAAAAATAATCCACCAAAGTAATAATATATTTGTTGCCTTTGGATGTTACTGGTAGAGGACCAACAATGTCGATACCGATCTGCAAAAGTTAATGTTACTGTAATCATTCAAATAAAACCATTAGTTGTGAATACTTACCTGATTCCATACTTCAGATTTTATGGGTATAGGGTGGAGAAGTTCAGTTGCCTTTTGAAACTTAGCATCATTCGCTCGTTGACAGGCCTCACACTTATAAATGTAGTCTTGAACATCACTCCATAGGGTTTTCCAATAAAAACGCTCCTTGATTTTTTGGGCTGTTTTGTCCCTTCCAAGGTGACCAGCTATAAATATTAGCAATTATAAAGACTTAAACACTTTGTATTTGCATTTTTTTTTCAGATAATGCACCTCACCTGTATGAGAAGCGTTATTAAAGTTCACAACATTTTAATATAGTATTGGCTATTGCTTTTTATCAGCCTGAACCAAACTAATATGCTAAGGTCACAAGCAGAAATCATTGAAGCACAACTTCAATATATATAGCACGGAGTAAAAATATTATAGAAAGATTATAAATGAAGCTGCGAAAGTGTAGCAGTTGACAAGTACAAATTAAATAAATGAACCTTCAATAGATCCATGGCATGACTTCAGTATTCTCTCCTTCTCTTTACTACTTCTAGGAACTTGCTTCAGGGCACTTCCACTCTTGGAGTAATAGAGAAGACCATCCTTAACCTTGTATTACAAATTTTTATTTTTTTGCAACAAACATACAATTGTCATAATAAAATCATAGCCGACCAAGATTAATTTGCTTTGTAACCAACAAGTGGAAGCTAAACTTTGACACTCTCTCTACCATATTCTAGCATAAAATAAAAAGACATTCATTAATTAGTGTATCCAGGTAACTGTTTAAAATCTAGATACTTCTTGAGATAGATAATTAGCTAGACAAACAATCAGTGCTACAAAATTGATTGCTTAGTAGTAAGTGGAACTTGTAAAGGTAAAGGGTGGGTGACTCAAACTCCCATGAAGCCTAACAAGTGATAACAAAAATTTTTTTTCTTTATCAGACCTTGAAATTCTTGGCTTTCCTCCTCAGTACTCGTTTTGGTAAAAATGGGGTATATTCCAGAGTACAAGAAATCGTAAATATGATCGTAATTCTCCATTCCTCCATCCAACAAGTATACTGTTGGTAAAGGGTACTCAGTGGGAGATTAGGAGTGAACCAGCTAATTAACAAATAATTAAGTCGACTGTCTGGTCAGCGGTGCTTTCTCGGTGAAACTGATTAAAAATCTATTGGCCCCTAGCATAAAGGTTGGGGCAGATGCTTGTTCCTTCATATTATACTATAATTTTCATGTGATTTAAAAATAACAATCATCAACATTCACTATATAAATCGAGATATGAATAAATTTCTTTGCATAGCTACATATTTTTCTACACGCATAAGAGTCGTATTATAGCAAAAAGTTCAGCTTTTTGCCTCACTGTGATCAGAATTGCACTGCCTAGGCCTCTGTATCAGAATGGTTGAGCAGTCCTTCGAGTACTCTTATATCACCAGCCGCGGTTTACTGAAGTGAAAGCATAAATAGGCAGGGGGACATTATTCACCGGAGGGGACACTATTCGCTAGTTAATAATGTCCGGCGGGACCTTATTCACTAGTGAATTATGTCCGGGGGGACATTATTCACTGGGGGACAGTATTCACTGCGACACCGGCGCAAGTCGTTGACTAGAGCAATCAGACCCTTCCCTTCCTCCCCACCCACCAAAATAGGGAAGGAAAAGGGTCGGCGACGCCAGACTAAGGGTCAAGTGCCTATGCCTATTAAAACCACACCTCTCTCCTAACTACGTCCTTTCCACCCGCGTAGTGCGCTCCTTTTGCTTGGAAAGCCTAGGGTAGGTAGCTGTTATAGCTATGATAGAACTTCCGAAGTCAGAGAAGTTAGTGAAGGCGTTTAGTGTTCCTCAGACATCATATTATATGCTCTATTCAGAGCCCTGATGGCTGATGTTTCAGTGATGCATAGGCATTATGTTGGAAGAAGCTGCTGATAATACTGGCTTGACTGTGCAACAAGTAGTAAGTTATGAAGATATGGCTTAGTATAGAATGGATATATTATGTATTTGGTTTAGAATGGTGTGAAGGAGAAATAGTAGAAGATAAAGCATACCAGAAATACTGAATCATTGAAGACTTTTCAAGATACCTTTGACGTCCTGGCAGAATTTTCAACAGGCATAGGCAAAATCCAATGGTTAGATGAATTGATATTTAATATTACAATCTAAGGTTTTATTTATTCATTTATTTTGTTTTTGTGCAAAAAAGGGGCAGGGTTGTGTGATCCAGGGCTCCGCTAGAGTTTGTATTAAGCTAGAAAACTACCCTCTCCCTAGGGCTTCATCCTCAGGATTGGGTGGATTATCAATGATAATTCCTCAAACACATGATTTAATTTGTATTTAATTGGTGAGCGAGCATGACACTTACAGGGATAACACAATCAATATTCCGTTGTGTATTTATTTTATTGATGATTCAGTCATTCTTGGCTGAAATTATAATAATAATAGCAAGTGTTCTCGTTCTAAAAGCCAATTATTATTAAAAATTTAACCCAGTTAAGTTTTAATTAACATAATATTGGCTGTGAGAACGAGAAAATTAGCTTTTGTTTGTTTATTTATTTTTTATTTATTTATATTGCACGTGCAACCCCTATTTTGCCCATGCCACTAATTACATAAGTTGGTAAATCGTTTTTATAAAATAAAGAAATGGATCTGCCGAACAGGGTCCCAGCTATTATTGCAGCAGACGTAAACGCCTGAACTTTTAGTTTTATTTATAAAAACATAGCAGACCCACCATCACTATTTTTTTATCGTCTTTGAATGTGTAAGTCAAGTTAACACATTTCAATTTCAACAACTATTGAAGTTATGCCAAGGGCTATAGCTCATAGTTAGCTCTCCCCTTAAAGCTAGGCTAGCTCGCTCACCATTTGTGCTGAAGCACACCACCAATTTGTGTGTGGATGTACATTCGTCATGTTGTACTTTGACCCTCACTTTTTTGTGTTAGCTAGTTGTCGACCTAGATAGCAGGTTTTGATAGGCAAAATGGTCTAACATTACAAATTATAGCAGTGAGGGTATTGAGATTGTTCATTGGAATTGATTCCCTGCATTGGACTCCCACTAACAATACTATATTGTGCAAGCGAGGCAAAACCCTCATTAACGAGTATCAATTGAGATTTTGATGTGTATATAAGAGGTCAATGCATGTCCACCCACGGAAGCTCGCAGTGAGTTACAAGCTTAACAGTGTAGTTCATTGACTATCTATTAGTGGTGGTGGTAAGTTATCTTGGTTAATGCAGTATTTGTCTTAGCTATATGCCTTACATAACTGATAGGTTCTTACTTGAAAATCCATTGTCCCATAGTCGAGAATACAATATAATTCATCAACTAGAGCTCTAGATAGAAAATGTAGTTTGGAAACACGGCTTAGCTTATACATAATCCATTAGTTTACCAATCCTTACATGTAGTATCCTAGGAAATTTGATAGCTTACCCTTTGAAAATCTTTTGTCCAATAGTCAAGTCATGAAGAGAATACGATATAAATCTTGTGTTGGTATATCCAGTGTGTGTGTGTGTGTGTGTGTGTGTGTGTGTGTGTGTGAAAGTGTTGTGTGTGTGTGTGAAAGTGTTGTGTGCTGCAAGAATAGTACAAATAAATTAAAACCAAAATAACAAAAAATGAATATAAGTGGCTAGCATTCTTAAATTTCAGTCAGACCAGCTCGCTCGCCATTTGTGCTGAAGTACATCATTAGTAGCTATAGTTTGATACACTGACGTATGTGTAAATGAGGAGTTGGAAATGATGTAACGAGTATAAAATGTGTTAGTGAAAGTTATATACTATGCTTGTACAAATATGGAAGAATTGTGCATGCTATCTAAATGATGAAATGATAACTAGCTAAATATTGACTAGTGGAATGTTCAGCTTTGGCTTTGGTCTTCAACACAACACAATATATTTACAGAGAGCTTTGGCTATGCTGTCGCAATTGAAAGAATACAAATTTTGAGGTGTGTATGGAAGTTCACACACACACACACACACATACAGACACACAGAGTCATTACATACACAGACTCACATGCATGCAATACCAACAGGTGAAAGTATATTGGAGCATGTTTTACAATTATTTATTTACTTATTTATTTATGTTTTACTTTTATAGGAGTTCCTCAAATTTACAATAAGGGCTTGGGAGGGATTGCACTTATCAAGAAGAAGTGGACTGTGAGCTGAAAGGTATAAGTCAACCATTTATATATGCAGGGTTTGATACAGAAGGGGGGGGGGAACACTGGGATTCCCCTCCCCCGCCCCCCCAAGCAGAGGTTTTTCCCTCTCCCAAACGGAGTTGTTTTCCCCCACAACTGAAGTCATATTGTCCTTCTTCAATTGATATAAATTTGGTACATTAATACATTAATTAAATAATAGTAACTGATGTTCATCAATGGACTGGTAAATACTTCCAAAGTTACAATAAAATACGTCTGTTTTGCTGTCCAAATATAGCCAAAATTTCTTCAAAGTTAACCTTAGTCATTTCGGGACCCTCAATAGCTACCCTCATGAGTTGTGCTAGAGAAACATCTGAAAGACGTCTACGCAGCCTGTTCTTTACTAATTTCATCTGGCTGAATGATCGCTCAACGGTAGCAGTACTCACAGGAATAGCAAGTAGTATGTTCATAAGACTGAACATTTGAGGGAATATAGCCTTGTAACTATCACATTTGCATTGATTGTAATAAATCCTGCAAACTGATTTTGCCTGGACAACAGAAGCTTTTTCCTGTATCAATGCTCTCCTGAATGTTTTCCATTCAGATAGAAGTTCTTCTCGGTCAAGAACAGCAGGGGATGTATGTATTGTTCCATCATATTCTATAGAAGCATCATTGCCATAATAGTCTGCAAGTGTATTAATTTCCTCAAGACCATATTATGATGTAATTTGACTTTCTTCAGTAGGAAATTTTGCAGGATCGAAAATTGCAGCAGCAGACAATACCTTGACAGCCTCGTCCGTAAATCGTTGATTGATATTCTCAATCAAGCTGTCCAAGTAGGGCACAGCAATTTTTCCCTGTATTCATGAAGAAAGTTCAAGCTGTCTGATTTTAAGTGAGATGATCTTCGCCTGTGTTCACTGACAACTATATCATATTCTTCTTTCAACTTTGTAATTGTTTGAACAGATGTGTACCACTCAGACCCTTCATTTTTGAGACTTTTGAGCTCTTCAAGGAGAAATTTCATAATTGAGGGTATTTTGCTGAAATCAGCTATTTTTGTTTGCATTGCTACAATAATTTTAGCCAGAATCAGTGTAAAGGTGAAACCAACCTAATGTAGTGCAGCTGCTTACTAAATACTTTAACAGCCCATAATTAACACGTGCCAATAATGGGTGGTGGGGGGCTGGAGCTAAACTGTAAATTCCCATGATTAAAACATGTTGTAATACTAACTAAGAAAATTTTAAAAAAAGTTGTTGCATTGCCCCATCTTCAATCTTGCATAGTTTAGTGAGATAATTTTGATATCTGTTCAAAATATTTAGTCAGAATTATTACTTTTCTTCTCTTAAATAAATGTTCTCCTATAAGTTTAAATATTATGATATTTTCATTAATTGTACACCTCGTAAATTGCCCATTCAAAAATGTACGGGGAAAATCGGTAAAATAGCACGGCTGGAGTTGAAATAGTACAGTTACCAAAGTGAAATAGTATAGATAAGTGCGCACGCGTGGAGTAGTTAGCCTTGGAAACGCCAGCATTTTTTGCTGAAAAGTTTGTTTTGAAGTAATGGTGGTCTAATGTTAGGATGTAGATGTACTATTAGCGAGTGATAGCATGAGTAAACCGTGGTATTAGGGATGAATAGCACGCTGTTGGGTGTGCAGTTCTGCTATACAGTAAGGGTAGCCGCCACCAGTTCTCTTCCCAGTCTATCACTGTATCTCATATACTAGGACTTCACTAAACCCGTACCAGTTCACATAGAAGAGTTATAAAAGAGTGTTCAGATGTCAGACTGGAAAAAGACCTGTAGAACTCAGAGGGTCATGCCTATATAGGCCAAGCCTCTGAGATCACCAGAGAAACACATGACTTTGAACTGACCAATAGAAAACAGGCAACACACAGAGCACATGCAAGAAGAGAAAGTTCTAGAACATAGTCAGTGGTGCTAATGTTGATAATGGAGTGATAAAACAATAACAGAAAACAATGATGTGCATGAGTTAAGCTGAAACAAGATAACAGTAAACGATTAAGGAGGTCATTCTCCATGTAAGAGTCCGGCTCCTACACACGCGTAAAAAGGAATAAATAGCACTCGCCTTCGCCTTGTGCTATTTCAAATCCTGAATACCACGGTTACCCACGCTATTACTCATACAAACTTGAAAAACTAGTTTAATGGAGACACACACACACACACACAATATGTATCTAGTAATGTTATTCTCTTTATTGTGCTGATCTTTTATTGGGCTGGTTTTTGAGAAAACTCAAAGCTATCAGCTCTGTGTGTACTAGCTTTAGTGGGTAACACCCCCTTTTGTCACATCGCAATCATGTGAGCTAGCATTATGCAGTAGATTTGCTTTATGTGCTGAAAAGTTAACCGAGTGCTTGAATTGAAGTTTCTTGTTAAAAGAGACCTCTGGAATGCTGGCTATATATATCAGTTGTATAGTCGCCACCAAAGTTCCATCCTTGTGGCAGCATAAAGTTACTCAAAGTCTTTAGTTACTAATAGTCTAATTATCAGACTGGGGTTATAACACATGGAGTACGTACCAATTGTCTTTTTTTTTTTTTTTTTTTTTAGTCTAAGCATGCTAATCCAAATTCATAATGTGGTTCTGTTGTGTGTGAATATGTTTGGTTGGGACTAGCTATGTAGGATGCATTTAAGGATATTCCAAATAATGCGCATCTTATTAGTACAGTTTAACCCTTTCCTTCTGGACTTAATTTTACCGTGTGTCGATGACCTCGGCAACGACGATTAATCAAATTAATTACTGTTTTATTTTTATATTTTTTTTTATGCTCGTCTAAACCCTTAAAACAAATTTTACCTTATAGAGCTTGCTTTGAGCTTTCCAACGATATAAATAATAAGACTGTTAGGTGATTCTACCGCCCATAACAATTCCATACATTTTTGCTACCAAAAAAGTGTTGACAATATTTGTATATACTTGTACATAAAAATAAAAAAATATATAAACACTTGACAAAAAAAAGTATTATTATATTTTACACGCCAGTACGTCCAACCCCTGCACGTCTACGCCAAGAGCAGAATCAGGGCTACTCAAGTCAGTACACACCCCTAAAACACTCCAACACACAACAAATTTGTTATTCAGTGTTTATTACAATGCTATAGATAATAAATCTTCTGTTCTTTCATCATAGGTGAGATAAAACTTGGGCACCAGGGGTGACTGGAACAAAAATAGCATCACTGCATCAAACGTCACATTGGAAAAGATCAACAAGAATTTCCTAGAAGAATATATACTTTTTTTTGATGACAGTTACAGAAGCACAACACTGTATATATCACTCAAAAAAAATATTTGTAAACAAAACACCAAATTTTAGTGTAATACACGAAATTATCTACGATCACAATAACAGCATTGTTTATGCGGAAATTTGGTAACATACACATACTATTGCATACACAAATGCGTGGCAAATGTGAATGTCAAAGTAAAATTCTACTCAAAAGGCTATACAGCGACTTAGTACCAACCCACCCAAGGTCAGTAAAGGTCACCACGAAGGTTGTACGAATACGTTCCTCTAAAACAATACAAACACAACACAATGTTTTTGTTTGCTATTAGTGTATTTTACCACTGTCATGCACACACGACCTTCCAAGACATACACATATACCAATGATACTCAACTTACCCTGGCTATAGCAATATGAAGTACGTCCAACCCCTGTACGTCTATGCCAAGTCGGAACAGATCATCAGGGCTACTCACGTCAGTACACGCCCCTAAAACACTCCAACACACAACAAATTTGTTGTTCAGCTGTAAACCTAATCCAATATGTACTACACACATCCTAAAAAGCTAGCATCTCCTCCCACTGCTATAAGTACATAAACAAATTTGAATTTTTTTTTGTGAAAATTTGAATGTGGTCAGAAAAACCAACAACAGTAAAAAATATAATTCAAAAACTACTCAAGAATACCACATAAAAAACATATCATTGTGAAGCTAATACCTTTCTTTTGCTAGCTACGCTAACAAGAAGGCTGTTTTTGTGATAAAAAACAACAACCTAAAATAGGAGCTTACCAGGGTCAGTTCGGAGTCAGAGCTACTGTATTCTGATTCATCGGCACTGAAACTAGGTCCACTGTAAGGGTAGACCTCATCTCTCTCCTTTCCACATGAAACTGAATCAGGAATGTCCTCAGCATTGTAACTAGTTGAAGTATTTTGAATATGATGGTGCAAAAAAAAATTTTTTCCTGAAGTTGCTGAGGTCCCACAATGCTCACACTTTTTTCCTATAAAGTCACATGCTTCCAATGACATACATTATGAAATAACAGGCCTAAATATAGCAATGGCTAATTTATATAAATCTGGGAAGACAGTTCATTCAACCGCGGAGTGTTCGACTGTATAGTCTGATACTCTACCAGGTTCTCACAGGTTCAAGGACATTTTTTACTGCTTCTACAATGCTTCTAGAGAAAGAAAGCTTCTGTGACCAAGGTAAATTTTTATATAATTTTTCATAGAGTCCGCGGTAAAAATTTGTGACCAACCTAGGCATAAACACAAAAGTTGTGAAATACTCTCGAAGCTACCTGGTCTGTAAACATTTTTCCTAGATTTAGTAATGCTCTGGACACATGTATTTCAAATTATAAGTGTCTAACTACTCGTTATGTGTCTCTAAAAAATCGAAGAAGCTGACCTGATCTTGGAACGCTTTAAAGCAGCTCCGGAAGGAAAGGGTTAAGATCATTGGCCATACTCCACATGATATGTGGTCATAGAGCGAAGTAGTTCAGAATCAGTACCAATTTTTTAATACTAAAAACTTGTACATTTTTATAAAATCATAATAGGTATCGTAGATAAACTTTATTCCTGTGACTTATCATAGGCCACCAATTGTTGACCAGAACTTACACTCACTCACTCACACACACATACTCACACACACACTCACTCACTCACTCAGACACACACATGCACGCTCACACACACACACACACACACACACACTATTCTTCCTTCCCACAACAAAGTTTCCACCAAAATAAGCCCTGGAGTTTGAACTTTCATTTGAGTGGCGGAACTCTTCGCAAAAGAGATATGTGGTCTCCGTCGAAGTTTGTCGACGACCATTACCTGTTATGATTTTGCTTTCAAATTGTATTGCTTTATTATCGACCACTAACCAAAAGAATTGGTATCGATTCAGAAATAATCATAACCATTATTTGCAATTTCGAGGTATTATCACATGGTTGTAATAATTTATAGTATAAAAAAATCATCGTAATCGTGTGCGCTAATATGCGCTTGACCTTAATCATCCAAAAAACTTCCTGGCAGTCAGTGTTTAGTCCCCGCAAGTCACAAGCACAGTGTAGCCACTCCAACAAAAAAATAATAGCAAGTATTACATAACTCAGTATTACTATTTGGGTGTTGTTGTTGTTTTGTGAATGTCTGTACACATGCCAGTTGATAATATAATTTTCCATGATGTCCAGAAACTCTGCCGGTTTATAATAGAACCAGAATGGTCGATAAGAGTTACTGGGCGACTTACTCTATATGACACTTATTTTTCTTCTTGTTGTTTTCGTGTTGTTGTTTTTATGTTGTTGTTGTTACTGTTTATTAGTTGTGTGTGTAGTTTACAGTGTCATCACTTCCAGTTTATATTGTTGCATGTCTGTTATTCTTCATAAAAAAAATTATCATTACAACAAAAGATCAGCTTACTTTAGAGTAATAAATTTAACATTTACTAAACTTTGTCACTGTTCAGCCATAGTAATGTGCTATAATTGTATATTATCAACTCTTCAGGTGTGTTGTGTTGACAACATTTTTTTTTTGTTCATTTCTTGGTGTTTTTTTCCCTTTGTCTTTCGCTCTTCTGTTTTCTGTTTTAAACTATTGCATTAAATGACATGTAGTACCATTTAAACTGCTCAATTCTATTGTTTTTGCTAATTTTTAATGCTCTTGTTTTTCTTTACTTCGTGGTGATTAGACCTGTAGCTATGATTTGTCAGAATTGAAGTTGTTTGTGGCGGGACGATTGTAATAGTGGAGTTTATTTGTTCATGGATTGGCACTTTTTTATATAAATTTATCTCATGTTATTGGCCAAATATATACTTCATGCAAGTGTAATTTACACAGAAAAACATTTATAAGTTTTTAATGTGTTGTTGTTTACCAGGTTCATTTCTTTTAATGGGTATTATTTATAGCCAATGTTTTGTAATTCTTTTTAATTGTCCTCAGAAACCTATTGGCTCATTATGGGCAGGTGAGAAGTAAGTGGGGCTTTGATGACGACTGCAGCTACGACAGAAACCTGAGTTTGGGATGGTGATAGGCGGCACATCAAACATGGCCCTGGATAGTGGATTCATCAAACTCTTCAAAACTTTTTTTAGACTTTTTTATAATTTTTTTTTACCACATATCCAGCGAAGAAATTTATATAATAATCAGTATTACTCTCAAAGAATTCTCTATAATTATGTCATTAATAGTGTATGCTTGAGATCTGACAAAATGATGGTGAGTTTAGATGTGTCTTCCCTGTTCACCAATGTTCCAATAGATGAGGCAGTATCTGTGATCAGAGGTAAGCTCCAGAATGACGAAAGTCTAGATGAGAGAACATGTCTATCTCCTGAGTGCATCACAGAATTATTAGAGGTCTGCCATAGATCAACTTACTTTAGGTACAATGGGAACTGTTGTGAACAAGTTATAGATGGAGCAGCCATGGGTTCTCCTGTTTCTGCAGTTGTGGCCAACCTGTACATGGAATTCTTTGAGGAAGACCTTTTTTGGATTGCTTATTAAAGAGAGAGTGATGGCATGCTTACATCCACTGTGTACAGAAAACCCACACACACACAGATAGATACCTTCACTTTAAGTCTCATCATCCTAATTGTAAAGAGAGGAATAGTGAGATGCTTGTATCAGAGAGCTAGGAGGGTAACTAATATGAGTGAAAACTTGAAGGAAGAAGAGAAGCACCTACACGCAATGGTTATGGCAATGCAACCATTAGGGCAGACTCTAAAGAGTTACCTTCTAAAGATCACACAAATACTGAGCAGGAGAAAGGTTTGATTCTTACTATTCCATACATAGCAGGATTGAGTGAGAGCATTCAGCCAGTGTGTAGATTTTGACAGATAAGACACTAAGATCACATATTACTAAAGTCAAACATACTATACCCATTACTACAGGTCATCCATAGTGTACAGTATACCCTGCAGTTGTGGTAAAGTTGAGAAGAGAGTAAAAAGAACAACAGGATGCTTGTAAGAGAGGTGATGACAAGGTTTCAGCCATTGCTGAACATGCTTGGCCAGTAAGCACGGTGAGTTGAAGATCAAGGAAGCTCTACACATACAGATGACACCTGACAACAACAAGTTTAACAGAGACATAAGTTTAGAGCTTCCAGGATGTTGGCTGTCTATGCTGCAAGCAAATCACCCTCCAGGATATAATAAACAGTAAGGGTACCCTCTAGAAATCTTGCTGTTTTCTGAAAGCTGATTGGCCAGATAGAGCACTCACCAGATAGCAAATCAGTTTTCAGCTTTTGATAAAACTGGATTTCGAAATTTCCACTAAACAATCGGGATTAGGAAAAGCTGATTTCTGAAATTTGAGACTAGTAAATCAGAAATCAGGATTTCATTTTTCTGAAAGCGTATTGGCTGGTAGGTGAGTGCTCTATCTGGCCAATCCGCTTTCAGAAAAATGAAAACCTGATTTCTGATTTATTTCCTCAGAATTTCAGAAACCAGATTTTCCAATTTTATGGGAGAAATCAGATTTTGATCTATTTGACCGCCGAAACCCGAAAACGGATTTGCGTTGTGATGAGTGCTCTATCGGGCCAATCCGCTTTCAGAAAAATGAAAACCTGATTCTGATTTATTTCCTCTGAATTTCAGGAACCAGATTTTCCAAATCCCGAATTTTATGGGAGAAATCAGATTTTGATCTATTTGACCGCCGAAACCCGAAAACGGATTTGCGTTGTTTTAGCCTGTTTCAGCTTTCAGCTTTTAAGCTTAGTATTCAGCTGAAAGATGATTTTTTGGAGTCCATTTCAGCTTTCAGCTCAGTTGAAAGTTAAAGGGCGAGTGCCCTACCAGCCAATTGGCTTTCAAAAAAATGAAAACCTGATTTTCTGATTTACTCCTCTCAAATTTCAGAAATCAGAAATCAGGTTTTCATTTTTCTGAAAGCGGATTGGCCAGATAGTGCTCTCACCGAGCACTCACCCACAAAGGTGAACTCCGCACAGGTCGATTAACGCGTATCCAACCTCGTCGCGTTTAGTAGTTTAACATCTTTGCTGAAGTAAATGGAGTAATATTGTGATTTCTTTGGGCGACTAACGCTATAACACAATCAATATTTCATTGTAAATTCGAAAGTGATGAACATTGCTATTCTGATATGCATTTTTGCATTATCAGGTAATGCTACATTAGATGTCAGAAAACTTTTGAACAATTATTTAATAAAATATGTTTGCAATAGATGCTGGAAAAGACAAATGGAAGAAAATGTTTAGTAAGCTAATGGTGAAATGAATACTTTACTATTGGTACAATTTATGATTTTGCTATACAAAAAATCACAGATACATCATGAATTTTGATATTATTTGTTGTCATGGTAATACAAAATGTTTAAAATTGAGTGCTAAGTAGCTTTCTTTTTGTTCATCTGCAATCCAAAGTAAGGTGTTTCAGTGACAGAGAGATTTCTGTATCTCAAATTGGGCCATAGGTGCTATTATTATGCTTGCAATTAATTTAGCAAAAATAAATAGCAAATACTAGTATGTAATTATTATTGACATTAAGATAATTCCAATAAATGTACAATAATATATATATATTATTCATTTGATACAGGAGAATATCACGTGTCTGTTGGCTTAGTATTTACGCGAGTGCCGCAGGCACGAGCGTAAATACTGCCAATCAGACGAGTGATATTCTCGGGTATCCAATGGATAATAAATTTATTAGGTACTGCTCATGCACGAATACCTTGGTAACAAGAAATTTACCTAGGGGGACGTAATAACCCAACGTAATAACTATGAACACAGGTGATATGGAAAAATATTGCCCTAAGCCACATCCTGTTTACTTTAATGCATTTTCTATGTGGCAACAGTTATCAGGCTCTGTTCAGTACCTAATAAATTATATTTATTCCAGGCTAGATATCTTCACAATGATATCTTTGGGCATGAGACCTAGATATCTTCACAATGATATTTTTAGGTATATGTGACCTGTATACTCTGTAAAGCCTACACTGCCAGGTTAGAGCAGCTGCTATAATATCAGCTGTGGTTGTGGGAGCCCCTAGTGAGTTTTCAACAACTTTACACCATGAGTTAAAAAAACTACTTCAGTGAAGATATCTAGTATGGAATAAACCACTTATTACACTCTCAGAGTGATATAGCTAGATATTGCACTCTAAGGCTTTATTTTTATTCGCCTTTGGCTCGTGAAAATAAATTTGCCTGCTGGTGAACTATTTCACCATATCACACTCTGACTGATGTAATAAGTACTGTGAATATATTCTCACTAATTCAATAATACTATTTAAAAGGTTGCAACAACATAATATTATATAATTTTCAACTTTCAGAATCAAACAAGTCAAAAGATACAAAGCAACCGAGTAAGATATGATTTTAATTTTAACTAAAGATAAAAAAGAACAAACTTTGACCATTATTCATTGTCAACAGGTGCTTATGGTTCTTACAAATACTTTGGTTTTCATAATAAATTATAATTATTAGGTACCACTGCACCCCCTGCTTCAGAAATAAGTAAGTACAAAAATGTAATTTATACAAATCTTGTATCAAATGTAACGCTTGTCATCACACTGGACTGCTGCAGCAATAATTGTTTAGTATCTTATTAATACTAACACACTATCTTTAGTACTTTATCACTATTTTCATGTTAGATAAACTATGTTGAAACCTATTGCTCATGAAATGTTTAAGTAAAGTGATATTCTTTTTTTTTCTCCTTCTTATAGTAAACATTTACAAAGATTTTATATGATCCCAATTGCAACAAATTGCTTTAACTAATTTCTATGTGGTAATTTATTTTTTTAGCTCGCTAGCACACTAAATTGTCTTACCAAGTATGTGGAGCTACAAATGAATGCTTAATTCATAGAGCAAGCACTTGGCAAGCAATTAAGTTTCCCATATGCCCCTATCCTAGGTAGGAAAGGTATAAAAACTACATTTTCTATTTGGAAATGTATGAATTAGTTGTTGCCTAGTGAAAGACCGAGACATTATTTGAAAACTAAATGTGTTTTTTCTTTAAGTTTCAATCCAAGAATTATTTAAGAACAATAATGTCAAGTCTTCATTTCATTTACGTTTCAAGCTGCAATGATAACCATACTATTATTAACAACTGGTAACCTAAATTAAAATGTAATATAAATTTAAAAGCACAACAACATTTAATTAATTCTTTTGCCACATTTAAATGGTTTTGTTTACAATAATGCTGAAACTCACCAATATATACTGCCCGAAAAATGTCCATTAATAACCAAAACAAAATCCTAAAATAACGAATAATGTGTTGATAACTAATAGCCTTATACATTTTTTTGTTAATTATAATTTAAAACAGTTTATGGATTTTGATATGGTTGTAAATGGACTCTTTCCACACTGTGATAATTTTGAATATATTCACTAATCTGAAAATCCAAGCCTCCTCCCCTCATTTTAGCTGATTATCCAATGTACTGAAATTATACTGTGTAATGTATCATTTGAAATTAGTCTAAATATACTGTTGTTGATGTGTTTAGATGATAAAAAATTGAAGGAAAGTTCAAAAGGTTCTTATGACTAAATAATATTAAATCAATATTATATATTAACTGCAATGGTTGAATATTATGCTGTAGAAAATTTATTGGAATAAAAAATACATTAGTAATACATATTTAATATTAGTAACTACTAGCTTGCACACTTCAAAACTAATGTCAATTCATGTTATAATTTATTTGCATGGTGCTTTCAGGTCATACAAGGGTAAAGCAAAATCCTAAAGGTATTTTATGAAAGTAAATATAAGTAAATATTTTTATTATAACAAAAATGAATGATATCAATTATGTGTAATGTCAACTAATAACTATTGTTCAGGTCTGAACAGCAATGAATGTCATAGTAGTCATTAATGAACGTTGTCATGCTGTGCTGCACAACAGCACAACTCATTAAATTGAAACAGTACACACTTAAACACTTAATGTTCCATTTCATTAGACATGCCACTTCATTTTTTTTGTCTGCTATGTAAACCTCGTCTGTTTCACTGTTTCGCTCTCTTTTTAAAAATAATGTCAAATCTAATCAACTATCTCTCTCTCTATATATATTGTATGTTTTTATTATTATTAGTACTTTTGACATGAGTCAGAGTGTGATATGGTGAAATGTTACGTGAAAAGGCTAATATAATAACACTGTGACTACTTGAGTCAGCTTGTTGCCTGTTTTTGAACAAATGAACAATGAATAATAATAGGAATTTCTTTAAAACAATGAATGGAAATGATGGACTTTCAAAATGTGTTGCCTTCTCTTATTGCAGTGTGACAGAAGCCCACATCATCACTGAAACATTTGTCCAGTCAGAGACTTGCTGATTCTTCCAGTGTCTCTCCAAACTTGATTTCTGCACAATGTTATTTTTAGCTAATTGCTGGGTGATATGGCTGACTCATATAGACAAATTCCTAAACTTAGCTAGCCAGTGAACTAACAAACAAAGCTAGCTGATCATTTCTAAAGGAGTGACTGTATTATAGTTACCATGACTTACTATAACTATCAAACTGTTGGAAACAGAAAAAAAAGCACAAAACGACCTGCAAAACTATGTCTATACACATCTAGTGCTACTTAAAGCCATACCTGTCCAGTACCCATACACAATGCAGGGTTTAAACTGAGTAAGGCCTCTTCCATAAACAAAGTAAGGGGCCTCAAGTATAATTTACTGCCATCCAGCTGAGCACCCCCATTTTCCAAAGCACAAGTAAAAGTCTTATGCAATCCGTACCACAGACTTCCGGTTACATTATGGAATTCAACTTTAGCTCTGCCAGAAATTGAATAAGAAGTTTTAATTGCAGTTTTCTCGAAATAACTGTGCTCAAGTTGGTTAGATTGCCAATGTATATTTAGTGAAGCAAGCAGAGCCTGCCTAATAAACTTGGTTACAAAGTACTCAATATGAAGTGCTCTACACAGTGATATAAATAACTCATTTTTCAATTTTTAATGCAATTGGTCCCTTTTCCCAACTTGCCAAACTTGCCTCTTTTTCCAGGTTTTTACAACTACCTTCCTCTAGTGTAGCCTACCCAACTAAGTTATAGCAGCTGCTAAAATATCATCTGTGGGTGTGGGGCCCCCAACTAACTGTACCTGTGAGTTACCTCTCCTAGTATAAACTACAGTAGTAGTGAATATATTTAGTGTGGAATAAACCACTTATTTCACTTGTCAGAGTGATGTGGCTAGATATTTCACTCTCAGGCTTTATTTTCACTCACCTCTGGCTCTTGAAAATAAATTAGCCAGGCTCATGAAATATTTCACCATATCATACTCTGACTCATGTAATAAGTTTATATATATATATTATAATGTATATATATATATTTATTTATATGTATATAATATTAGGCAAAAATTAATAATTTTTTAAATATTATCTAATTGGAAGTAATAAATGCAATAAAACAAATTTTATACATAATTAAGTTGGGGTGGTTTTACAAAGCCTATTTCTGGATAATACAGATCGAAATTATTATATTATAATTAAGTGTAAAAACACTCCATTATAATTATTATCTCAAATTGTTTCATTGTTTTATTACTTCTGCCTAGCTAATAATTTTGAAGAAATCAATAAATATTATTTTTTACCTCTATTGATATAATTTTTTCTTAATTAGGTCAAGATTTCCCAGAAAACAGTTTTTTAGAGCAAAGTCAAGGTAAATGAACATCACTATCAAAAAATCACTATGGTTAATAAAGTCAATATTCAATTCAATATATTATATATATTATAGCCACGTTATATTTGGGTGCTATATTTCAAAACAATGACTATTTTATTCTCTAATTGGTCACTTAGCTGAAATGTATATAATCTGCACGCTAATGAAATAGGTAATCAAAATCGTTTTGATAATTTATAAATGAATTATTATTAAAAGTACCTATTAAATGAAACACAAATGTACAAAACATGGTGCTAGTACCACTTAATCATTTCAATCTCAGACCAATCACGCATCAACATATTGTATAAAGTGCCTAAAGAAATTTATTGTACTAGTATTAGAGAGCATAAAAAATGTACTCTGATGGAAGAAGTTACATTTACCCTACATTTACACTAATACAAATGCTTAAGTAGGTGATGCAGTCCAAGTTGAGATTTACAGTGCCAGTAATTAAACATTCATTTATAAACATTTACTCGTTGATTAAACAATATCCCTAAATCTAAGCCATATAGGCACATAATAAAATGTGCAGCCTATATAATAATTGTAAACTTCTTATGCATAATCATCCATGACCATTTTAAACAATTAATTGCGGAACACTCGAAACAGCATTATGGAAAAATTCGATAACGCAAAAAACGTAAAAAAGTATATACTTTTTCAAGGCAAGCAGCTGTATCATGGAGTCATAATAGTCATCTTTCTTGGTAGTGGATGATTCTGGATAGTTGTAAGTTAATTCTAAACTCGTATAATGTATGGGCTACCGTACGAAATTGTTGAGTAAATTATATTGCAATTTTGAAATATATTTTTTTATCTATTAGGAAAAATCATAGCAGCAAATTTAAATTGGAACATTAGTACAGAACAATAGCTATTAGAACAAACATTGTGACTCTAGTTACAGCTACTAATCAAATGGAAAGCAAGAAGCTTTTTTACAAATGAGATACTGGCACTTTTACACACATAAGATAAGGACTTCCTTGATAACTTTAACTAACCTGTGTAGGAGGGTAGTGATAAAGAGTTTGATGAAACTGAGGATGACTTTAGTGACCTGGGGAGTGACGTCTGTGGCCCTGAGACTGGTGTAGATGCTGATGATGAAGACTTTGTTGAGGACTCTTACAAGGGAAGAAACAAAGTCTGTGGAAGCGAAATATTTTCCCGATTTTATTTGTTTATGAGAAGCTTTCTAACATTGGGTATAGTCGATCATTGTGTCTGTATCTTGTTAGACAGATGTGTCTGTAACAGACGCGCGGATATGAGAGGTTCGATTGTACCAATCCATCATTCTGTTTCCCACAGAACAATCATGCCCACTCATACCTCTGAGGTAAAAACACACTGGACTACATCATTAAAAATCCCTATCTTTAAGCCCTTTACAGGACTGTCAGCAGCAAGTCTTCACATTCCTACTACAGTCATATAGCTCTAGCCTTAGCCCTTTCCCACTCAGAAATGAGCAAAGGAAACATGGATGCTTACTTTGTAGAGTGAGGAAGAAGAGGACAATCACTATATGGGCTTGCAGAGGATGTGATGTATGCCTATGCCATCCTGGAAATGCTGGAGACAGCTTTATGAAATGGCAGTGTAAATTGTATTACATTTATACACTGATTAACCCCCGGGAAGTACAGTAGAACTTTTGTACAAGTTCAACCACATCCATTTTCATTCTCTAGGTCTGTAGTATTAGTAGTAGAGGGGCTAGCTACGTCTGCACAACTTTTGTTAATGTAGCTTCTTGGCACTGCTCTCTTTTCAGTTATATATAGTTCTACAATAATACTTACCCAGAGGCTATCTTCAACCGTTTTATGTATTTCTGTGGACCACTAACAAGCTACCGTATGAGGGGGGGGGGAGGGTTTCAGCCACCTAAGCTAACTTTCAAATTTTCTACGTAATGCAAAGTCTTTGTTCAGTTAAAAGGATATATTAAAGTAGACTAACATCTAAGCTTAAGTACCCTGTGGGACTTTATTATCATCACTATTTTTTTCATGAAGCAGGGCCTCGATCATAACTGCCACCAGCACTTCATTATAATATTATTATAATGAAGTACTGGTGGCAGTTTTCAGCCAGGTGAGGCAGTTTTCAGCCATATTTGTTTTTCATTATTTATCAGAGTTACTTTCAAAGATATAGAACTGCATTTTATGATACACTACTTTATATGCATGATAACAGAGGGTGTCACACTGTTTATATACTTTCACAGATATAACAAAACCAATTCTCGTCTTCAAGATCAGAAGCCTTCACCCCAGCACAGGTTTCCTCATACCACCTGCCACAATTGTTGCACTCAATCCAGTCTTCCTCTGAGTCTGAAGTGTAGTCAGTGCCACACAAACCGTACTTATCTTGATTGAGGACCTTTTGTCTCTTGGGAGCTGGTTCCGATGGCCCTGCATCTGAAGATGGGCCTTCACCTGTAGATGCGGAGGTGGCTGGATGGATATAGGTGTGCGTGCCATTGTTATTTGTTTTTCTAAGCCTTCCTTTTCCTTTATTATTCTTTGTTTCTCTTCTTGCATTCTTTGTTTCTCTTCTTGCTTCCTTTTCCTAATCAACACCCTTTCTTCCTTTTCCTTCTGCCGCTTTCTTGAATTTTCTTCCCTAATCTGTTTTTTCATTGCTTTCTCTCTCTCTTCATCTTCCTTTTTCTTTTTCTTGTCCTCACAATGTTGGAAGAATTCATCTGATGTCAGATGTTTAGGCAATTGAGCTGTGCGTGTCTTTCCCTTCCTCACAGGTTTGGCCTTAGGATAAACAAGCACCTCATGAAAGGGTGGTGAAACTACCTTTGAGGTGGAAGTCTTGGATGCTGGTGTAGACGTGGTTGGTAACATGGTTGCCGAAGAGGAACTTCCTGTCACTGACTTGCTTGGCAGACAGACTGACAGGTTTGCTATACTGAGACCTGATGATGTGTACTTGTGTGGACTAGTAGAAACTGAATTCTCACTCCCATTCCCACAAGCTTGAGACACAGCCTTTTCCACTGAAGATACACCTCATCAATGTCCAGATTAAACCCCTCTTTCAGCCTGCGGTTATATCGTTCTAACTCACTAGGTGACAGTGTTGCCTCAAGAGTAGCCAGTTCAGATTTTGAAGTATCATGATCAACTGTCACCTCTAACCCACTGGGAACAAGAGCAGATGCTGAAGTATCAACTGTCACCTCTAATTCAAGAGCAGATGCTAAAGTATCCACTGTCACCTCGTGTTCTTCAAATCATCCTTATCACCAGAACCACCGCTGTCATTGTATGAGAAGGAACTGAATATAATTGATGGTTCAAGGGAATCATTCTTGATAGCAGACCGATTTACAGGATATATTCCAGCTGCTCGGAAGCTGTTGACAAGAGTGCTTACTTTAACGGCATTTTCCCAAGCTGTGCGGAAAACTCTGGAAAACCGGCTAGTGTTTCTAGCCTCTTAGTGTTAGTTCTAGAGCACGCCAGAGCTTACAACTGCGTCATAAGCTAGAGCTAACTGGTGTCTATCCATTTCTGCCATAAAAATTTTTTCGAAAAAATCGACCCATAAGGCTTTACCCGGGGATACTGAAAAATATTGTTAGCCGAGTTTAGGCTGAACTTTAGATGCCGCATTTAGCCGGGTTTTCACAAATTGTCACATATTGAAACAATTTTCAAAATATTAAATTTGTTGATGCTAACATGATAAAAAAATTCTCAATTACATTACTCTATAAATGAAATTATCTATATTTATGTAGTGAGATATCATTATTATATAATATTATAAATGTAAAATTACATTACAAGAAACTGAAATCATGAGTTGATATTAAATAATATATATAATTTTTTTAATATATTCATCAGAAATACATGAACCATGCATTCTCCTTTTCAATGTTGTTATATTTCTAGAATCTGTTTATTCAGTACCGCATATACCAGGTATGATACTTAGATAGTCATTATAATATTTTGAAATCCATACATAGGTATTAGCTATGGTTACTTTACATTAGTTTATACTAAGCTGTGGTTTCATGTATAAATACAAAGGCTAAACTGCTCTATAGTATGTAGAGGAGAGAAATAATAAAATTAACATTACAATCTTGTATGAGACATAAAATTTATCTATTGGCAGGTATTTCATTGTATTAAAGCTATTGTATAAATTATTTCACTATCTGAAAATAATTCATAGACAACTATAACTTATATTAACAACTGTTCAAACAAGTATTCAACATTACATTGTACAATTTGGTTATATTATAGTAATTTTAAATATATTGCTTATAGTGGACGTTTTTGACAACTTTCAATGTTCAATGTTACTTTATGAACATTGTTATGTATAGTTTTATACATCTCATGAATATATTTTTTTGCTGCTATAAATATAGACTGTTCCATATCTCTGAATAGGTAGCTAATGTCTCAGTATAAATAGAAGAGATCGGTTGTCATCCACCCATTATCACTTCTTCCCATGTATGAATTTGGCACAGCACCACTAAGGGGGTTATCCTTGAACCGCTCCCCAGGAAAGACATGAAATGGCGGGACCACATTTCCTGCAGCATTGTAGCATGCAAGGGTTGTAGTTTGTTGCTTGCTACCACTTGTCGTTCGGTGTACTGATTTTAAGCCATTTGGTGCCATCACTTTCCCAGACCTACTTGACAATGGAAAACCAGACTCATCACAGTTATAGATACAAGATGGCTTGTCCAAAAGATTATATTTATCAAGAAACATTTTGAAATCAGCAAATCAGATATCAAGTACAGCAGGTGTCCAAGAAACTGCACGTGCAATAGACAATTTCTGAGACTTACGAAATGTAAGTTTAGGATGACGTGACAAAAACAACTTCATCCAATCTTTTCCTGGACGGTTGTTTGTGAATGGATTTGGTCGACCATCTTTGTCTAATATTGCCTTTACTGTTTCAGCTGAAGAAGAAATGCTTGAGGAATGGATCACTCACATGTGCAAGATAGGATATGGTCGCACCAGAGACCAACTAACATTAGACATGACGGGCGGAGGGCCAGAACGTGCATTTGCTGGTGTGTCACTTTTCAATTTACTCTGTTGGGTTCCTATTAGTTACTAATGTCATTTTAATTTATGTTTGCAACACTATTTACCTCTAGGCCAATCAAATTTTCGTGCAGCTTCTCGTACACCCATTCCCACCGTACAAGCTGCAATGGCCTTTTCCATCACCTTATAATCCCATTTTCTATACTTGCCTCTGGTACCCTGGCCATTGGGATGATAGTTCTCCTTCCCTAGAGCCATTCTGGCAGCTTAATGACCACTAGAAGTCAGTGGTTAGGTTGTTTTGATAGCCTTCCCTTAGCACTCAATTAAGTTGTTCTATTTTCCACTTGGTAATTCTGACCATGGAGTAAATTTGCACTACCAAAGCAGCTGGTGTGCTCTAAGAATAGATTTTGAGCAGCTGCCTTAGTTCAATATTAGTTTGTGACATCACTATAATAGTAATTTAGAATGATAGTTCAAGAATACCCATGAAAATGTTGCATAATGCACAACCAAAATTTTTGTTCACTTATAATCTGTTAAAACATATAACAAGTTATTTTTACATGAATACATAGTACCATAATTATGAATGGCTCTTATTTTATTCAGAAACATTATATAATGAACTTTTACCACATGAATCAAAACCAAGTAGGTTATCAACAAAAATTACACATATGTTATTTCATATTTATAAGGTATATAAATAGATGATATATGAAAATATTATTGCTAATTACAATAGGATTGCTGGTATAGTAAATAATAATATCGTTGCAAATTAATTTAATTCAATTATTATTTATTAAGAGTGGGGGAGTGAATTATTGACGTAACACAGCAATACTTGTTCATATTATGAATGAATTAAATGTTTTGACATTTAGTTAATTTAAATCTAGTAATCACAATGTATGGATGTGCAACTAGTTAAAAAAAGCTCAAGTGCAGAGTAAAAAAAAACTCATGTGTAACTCATGATAATAAATATCGTAAATTGTCCAAGAAGTTAAGTGGCCATGAGCTTGCCATTTATGAAACAGAAATTGGGTTTGGTGTTATTCAAAGATTCAAATATTGTCTTTGGTACTTTTTTATGTAAAATGGAGTTAAATTAGCATATCTGAGAAATAAATGTATATTACTAAGATTCCTTCAATTAATATAATTATTATATATATTTATTGTACATATAATATTATGCCAAAAAATTATTACAATGTATGGATGTGCAACTAGTTAAAAAACTCACATACAAAGTTAAAAACTCATGTGCAACTCATAAAAAATATCATTAATTTTTCAAGAAGTTTACCATTTATAAAACAGAAATTCGGCTAGGTGTTATTCAAATATTCAAATATTGTCTTTGGTACTTTGTTTTGTAAAATATAGTTAAATTAGCATATCTAAGAAATAAATGTATATTACTAAGCTTCCTTCAATTAATATATTATATATATTTATTGTATATATTATAATATTATGCAAAATTTTTTATTTTTTAAACATTATTATCTAAGTGGAAGCCATAAATACAATACAACAATTTTGAGATTATAATTATGTTGGGGTGGTTTTACAAATCCTATTTCTGGATAATACAGATCTAAATTATTATATAATTGAATGTATAACATTCCATTATAATTATTATCTCAAATTGTATTATAGTTTTTATTACCTACCTAGCTAATAATATTGAAGAAATCAATAAATATTATTTTTACCTCTATTTATATATAATTCTTTCTTAATTAGGTCACGATTTCCCAGAAAATAGTTTTTTAGAACAAAGTCAAGGTAAATAAGCATCACTATCAAAAAATCACTATTTTAACCAAAGTTTAATTAAGTTAGTCATCAATATTCAATTCAATATGTATTTATATTGAATTGAATCGTATGACCAAACAGTCATATGACCAAAATAAACTAGCTTTATTCCGAAAAAAAAAAGTTGAGTAATTGATCTATATCAACTGGCAGAGCAGCCATTCCAGCCTTGACACACAAGTCAGCAAGGTGACAAATGCAACCAGCATCATAAAGATGGGGGTTTTCTCTTTTTATCAGTTTCTGAACACCTGACCCAGAACTTTGTCTTTACATTACCCAATTCAGCATCCAAGACTCTAACCAAAATAATACATGATTTGTCTTGTTTATCATTCGATTCATCCATTAAAATAGAGAAAGGATTAGACATACTATTTATAGCCTTAGCATGATAATATGGTGATAATGCCTCCTTTACTATGGCTCTGGTCTTGGTTCTTCCACACGCAAACTTTCTAGCTATTTCAGAATCAGGAAACATCTGAGCAAAAAGCTTTGAAGCGTGTTCACTGTTCAGAAAGGCCAGGTTATGCTTAGCAACAAACATTGACCACCGAGTTTCAGCTTCAATAACATTTTGAGCTACTCGCGGTTTAAAGAAGGATGTTACACTTTTGGAAGTAGAAGCAGCAGATGCTGATTCCTTGTGACGTTTGCCACTAACATGGGTTGTTACATCATTTCTGCCTCCATGTGCAACACTGAAATCTGAAAGACAGATTGTGCATCTGGCAAAAGTATCACCTGTATTAAATTATAATTTAAATTAGAAACTTATAATTCTGTATAGTTAATCATGATACCTTTGTGGCTTCTCCCTATTCCTTTAAATTCTTCAATCCACTTTGGATCAAAGTGGGAAACTCTCTTCCTCTTAGTGGGTGGTGGAGAAGCCATACAACAACGTGCGGAGGACAATGGGTAAAGATCGCCAATAAGTAAATGTGGCGAAATGAATTAATTTATTAAATAAAAATGCATGCATACTCGAGCCGTTCAGTAAGTTTATAGGATGTGGACGATTCGTGATAAGTAAAGAAAGAGATCCTCTGCTTTGCCTAAATTCATGGATGTTAAAGTAAGTGTAGTGGGAGCAAATTCCTCTGAAGCTTCAGGGACACACAATAGACAGTTCACACTTCCGTTACGGGACGGGACAGAGCGAATAATTCCGGGACTGTCCCGGACGTTTCGGGACAGTTGGCAACTATGAATGTTACTTTATTAACATTGTTATGTATAGTTTTATACATCTCATGAATATATTTTTTTGCTATAAATATAGACTGTTCCATATCTCTGAATAGGAAGCTAATGTCACAGTATAAATAGAAGAGATCGGTTGTCATCAACCCATTATCACTTCTTCCCATGTATGAATTTGGCACAGCACCACTAAGGGGGTTATCCTTGAACCGCTCCCCAGGAAAGACATGAAATGGCGGGACCACATTTCCTGCTGCATTGTAGCATGCAAGGGTTGTAGTTTGTTGCTTGCTACCACTTGTCGTTCGGTGTACTGATTTTAAGCCATTTGGTGCCATCACTTTCCCAGACCTACTTGACAATGGAAAACCAGACTCATCACAGTTATAGATACAAGATGGCTTGTCCAAAAGATTATATTTATCAAGAAACATTTTGAAATCAGCAAATCAGATATCAAGTACAGCAGGTGTACAAGAAACTGCACGTGCAATAGACAATTTCTGAGACTTACGAAATGTAAGTTTAGGATGACGTGACAAAAACGCCTTCATCCAATCTTTTCCTGGACGGTTGTTTGTGAATGGATTTGGTCGACCATCTTTGTCTAATATTGCCTTTACTGTTTCAGCTGAAGAAGAAATGCTTGAGGAATGGATCACTCACATGTGCAAGATAGGATATGGTCGCACCAGAGACCAACTAACATTAGACATGACGGGCGGAGGGCCAGAACGTGCATTTGCTGGTGTGTCACTTTTCAATTTACTCTGTTGGGTTCCTATTAGTTACTAATGTCATTTTAATTTATGTTTGCAACACTATTTACCTCTAGGCCAATCAAATTTTCGTGCAGCTTCTCGTACACCCATTCCCACCGTACAAGCTGCAATGGCCTTTTCCATCACCTTATAATCCCATTTTCTATACTTGCCTCTGGTACCCTGGCCATTGGGATGATAGTTCTCCTTCCCTAGAGCCATTCTGGCAGCTTAATGACCACTAGAAGTCAGTGGTTAGGTTGTTTTGATAGCCTTCCCTTAGCACTCAATTAAGTTGTTCTATTTTCCACTTGGTAATTCTGACCATGGAGTAAATTTGCACTACCAAAGCAGCTGGTGTGCTCTAAGAATAGATTTTGAGCAGCTGCCTTAGTTCAATATTAGTTTGTGACATCACTATAATAGTAATTTAGAATGATAGTTCAAGAATACCCATGAAAATGTTGCATAATGCACAACCAAAATTTTTGTTCACTTATAATCTGTTAAAACATATAACAAGTTATTTTTACATGAATACATAGTACCATAATTATGAATGGCTCTTATTTTATTCAGAAACATTATATAATGAACTTTTACCACATGAATCAAAACCAAGTAGGTTATCAACAAAAATTACACATATGTTATTTCATATTTATAAGGTATATAAATAGATGATATATGAAAATATTATTGCTAATTACAATAGGATTGCTGGTATAGTAAATAATAATATCGTTGCAAATTAATTTAATTCAATTATTATTTATTAAGAGTGGGGGAGTGAATTATTGACGTAACACAGCAATACTTGTTCATAATTATGAATGAATTAAATGTTTTGACATTTAGTTAATTTAAATCTAGTAATCACAATGTATGGATGTGCAACTAGTTAAAAAAAGCTCAAGTGCAGAGTAAAAAAAAACTCATGTGTAACTCATGATAATAAATATCGTAAATTGTCCAAGAAGTTAAGTGGCCATGGGATTGCCATTTATGAAACAGAAATTGGGTTTGGTGTTATTCAAAGATTCAAATATTGTCTTTGGTACTTTTTTATGTAAAATGGAGTTAAATTAGCATATCTGAGAAATAAATGTATATTACTAAGATTCCTTCAATTAATATAATTAATATATATATTTATTGTATAATATTATGCCAAAAAATTATTACAATGTATATATGTGCAGCTAGTTAAAAAACTCACATACAAAGTTAAAAACTCATGTGCAACTCATAAAAATATCATTAATTTTTCAAGAAGTTTACCATTTATAAAACAGAAATTCGGCTAGGTGTTATTCAAATATTCAAATATTGTCTTTGGTACTTTGTTTTGTAAAATATAGTTAAATTAGCATATCTAAGAAATAAATGTATATTACTAAGCTTCCTTCAATTAATATATTATATATATTTATTGTATATATTATAATATTATGCAAAATTTTTTATTTTTTAAACATTATTATCTAAGTGGAAGCCATAAATACAATACAACAATTTTGAGATTATAATTATGTTGGGGTGGTTTTACAAATCCTATTTCTGGATAATACAGATCTAAATTATTATATAATTGAATGTATAACATTCCATTATAATTATTATCTCAAATTGTATTATAGTTTTTATTACCTACCTAGCTAATAATATTGAAGAAATCAATAAATATTATTTTTACCTCTATTTATATATAATTCTTTCTTAATTAGGTCACGATTTCCCAGAAAATAGTTTTTTAGAACAAAGTCAAGGTAAATAAGCATCACTATCAAAAAATCACTATTTTAACCAAAGTTTAATTAAGTTAGTCATCAATATTCAATTCAATATGTATTTATATTGAATTGAATCATATGACCAAACAGTCATATGACCAAAATAAACTAGCTTTATTCCGAAAAAAAAAAAGTTGAGTAATTGATCTATATCAACTGGCAGAGCAGCCATTCCAGCCTTGACACACAAGTCAGCAAGGTGACAAATGCAACCAGCATCATAAAGATGGGGGTTTTCTCTTTTTATCAGTTTCTGAACACCTGACCCAGAACTTTGTCTTTACATTACCCAATTCAGCATCCAAGACTCTAACCAAAATAATACATGATTTGTCTTGTTTATCATTCGATTCATCCATTAAAATAGAGAAAGGATAAGACATACTATTTATAGCCTTAGCATGATAATATGGTGATAATGCCTCCTTTACTATGGCTGTGGTCTTGGTTCTTCCACACGCAAACTTTCTAGCTATTTCAGAATCAGGAAACATCTGAGCAAAAAGCTTTTAAGCGTGTTCACTGTTCAGAAAGGCCAGGTTATGCTTAGCAACAAACATTGACCACCGAATTTCAGCTTCAATAACATTTTGAGCTACTCGCGGTTTAAAGAAGGATGTTACACTTTTGGAAGTAGAAGCAGCAGATGCTGATTCCTTGTGACGTTTGCCACTAACATGGGTTGTTACATCATTTCTGCCTCCATGTGCAACACTGAAATCTGAAAGACAGATTGTGCATCTGGCAAAAGTATCACCTGTATTAAATTATAATTTAAATTAGAAACTTATAATTCTGTGTAGTTAATCATGATACCTTTGTGGCTTCTCCCTATTCCTTTAAATTCTTCAATCCACTTTGGATCAAAGTGGGAAACTCTCTTCCTCTTAGTGGGTGGTGGAGAAGCCATACAACAACGTGCGGAGGACAATGGGTAAAGATCGCCAATAAGTAATTGTGGCGAAATGAATTAATTTATTAAATAAAAATGCATGCATACTCGAGCCGTTCAGTAAGTTTATAGGATGTGGACGATTCGTGATAAGTAAAGAAAGAGATCCTCTGCTTTCCTGAACGGTTGTTTGTGAATGGATTTGGTCGACCATCTTTGTCTAATATTGCCTTTACTGTTTCAGCTGAAGAAGAAATGCTTGAGGAATGGATCACTCACATGTGCAAGATAGGATATGGTCGCACCAGAGACCAACTAACATTAGACATGACGGGCGGAGGGCCAGAACGTTCATTTGCTGGTGTGTCACTTTTCAATTTACTCTGTTGGGTTCCTATTAGTTACTAATGTCATTTTAATTTATGTTTGCAACACTATTTACCTCTAGGCCAATCAAATTTTCGTGCAGCTTCTCGTACACCCATTCCTACCGTACAAGCTGCAATGGCCTTTTCCATCACCTTATAATCCCATTTTCTATACTTGCCTCTGGTACCCTGGCCATTGGGATGATAGTTCTCCTTCCCTAGAGCCATTCTGGCAGCTTAATGACCACTAGAAGTCAGTGGTTAGGTTGTTTTGATAGCCTTCCCTTAGCACTCAATTAAGTTGTTCTATTTTCCACTTGGTAATTCTGACCATGGAGTAAATTTGCACTACCAAAGCAGCTGGTGTGCTCTAAGAATAGATTTTGAGCAGCTGCCTTAGTTCAATATTAGTTTGTGACATCACTATAATAGTAATTTAGAATGATAGTTCAAGAATACCCATGAAAATGTTGCATAATGCACAACCAAAATTTTTGTTCACTTATAATCTGTTAAAACATATAACAAGTTATTTTTACATGAATACATAGTACCATAATTATGAATGGCTCTTATTTTATTCAGAAACATTATATAATGAACTTTTACCACATGAATCAAAACCAAGTAGGTTATCAACAAAAATTACACATATGTTATTTCATATTTATAAGGTATATAAATAGATGATATATGAAAATATTATTGCTAATTACAATAGGATTGCTGTTATAGTAAATAATAATATCGTTGCAAATTAATTTAATTCAATTATTATTTATTAAGAGTGGGGGAGTGAATTATTGACGTAACACAGCAATACTTGTTCATAATATTATGAATGAATTAAATGTTTTGACATTTAGTTAATTTAAATCTAGTAATCACAATGTATTGATGTGCAACTAGTTAAAAAAAGCTCAAGTGCAGAGTAAAAAAAAACTCATGTGTAACTCATGATAATAAATATCGTAAATTGTCCAAGAAGTTAAGTGGCCATGGGCTTGCCATTTATGAAACAGAAATTGGGTTTGGTGTTATTCAAAGATTCAAATATTGTCTTTGGTACTTTTTTATGTAAAATGGAGTTAAATTAGCATATCTGAGAAATAAATGTATATTACTAAGATTCCTTCAATTAATATAATTATTAAATATATTTATTGTATATATATTATTATGCCAAAAAATTATTACAATGTATGGATGTGCAACTAGTTAAAAAACTCACATACAAAGTTAAAAACTCATGTGCAACTCATAAAAAATATCATTAATTTTTCAAGAAGTTTACCATTTATAAAACAGAAATTCGGCTAGGTGTTATTCAAATATTCAAATATTGTCTTTGGTACTTTGTTTTGTAAAATATAGTTAAATTAGCATATCTAAGAAATAAATGTATATTACTAAGCTTCCTTCAATTAATATATTATATATATTTATTGTATATATAATACTTATAGCACGAGTCAGAGTACAATATCGGAAAATATTTTACGAGCACGCAAAATATTTTCACGAGCCAAAGGCGAGTGAAAATGTGGCGTGGGAGTAAAATATCATTCCCATATTGTACGACGAGTGTGATAAGTGATTTATTGCTTCTTTGAAATTTTTTTCAACCGGTTACAATACAATTTTCATTGATTTTACTCGCTACGCGCGCGCTACAAGTAGCGTACAATATAAACCGTACAATATGGGAGAATTCAGAACGCTCGCATGATGGGAAATATTCAAGTAAAAATATCAAAGCTGCAATAAATTATAATATTATGCAAAATTTTTTATTTTTTAAACATTATTATCTAAGTGGAAGCCATAAATACAATACAACAATTTTGAGATTATAATTATGTTGGGGTGGTTTTACAAATCCTATTTCTGGATAATACAGATCTAAATTATTATATAATTGAATGTATAACATTCCATTATAATTATTATCTCAAATTGTATTATAGTTTTTATTACCTACCTAGCTAATAATATTGAAGAAATCAATAAATATTATTTTTACCTCTATTTATATATAATTCTTTCTTAATTAGGTCACGATTTCCCAGAAAATAGTTTTTTAGAACAAAGTCAAGGTAAATAAGCATCACTATCAAAAAATCACTATTTTAACCAAAGTTTAATTAAGTTAGTCATCAATATTCAATTCAATATGTATTTATATTGAATTGAATCGTATGACCAAACAGTCATATGACCAAAATAAACTAGCTTTATTCCGAAAAAAAAAGTTGATATTAGTACAGTAGATGATTCAACAACCCAGGGAATGGAACCACAAAAAGTGCCATAAAAATGATGGCTTTTGATAGCACACGAAAGATAGTGTTTCATGTTACACATGCTAAACGCTGTATACTATGTACAGGAGGGAACAACTAACATTAGAATTGAGTATGAGACTTATAATTAAATTTACACAACCCAAATATCAATTACTTGTATTAACATTAATTATCTTGCACTTTTATTTAAAACTATAAGTTTAGCTTAGCAAATTGCATATTACTCATCTAAATTTTTTTTATAAAATCAATTGATCTAAAGCTAATTTCTGGCAGGAATATTAAGTGAACCAAAATGCATGACATGATTGATACAAGTAATCTATTGTTGCAATTTTTGAAAAGAATTGTCAAGACTAAGTTCACTTATATCAAAACTTTTCTATTGATAATTATGGCTTACTACAAATCTGATATTTTATAAATAAATTATTATTATTATTACCTTTCAGATGAATATATAAACTTGCAAAACTTGGGCACAACTACTACTTTATCATTTCTTACATCAATCAGGCATCAACATGTTTTTAATAAAGTGTCTAGAGAGATTACTAGAAATACTTGCAGTAGTCAAGTGCACAAAAGAATGTCTGGGATGGAAATAGCTACATTTTACTATAATTATTACAAACACTTTAAAACGTAATCCAAATTGGAATTTACAATGACAGAAATAAAACACAGCCATTTATATGCAATTAAACAGTAATTAAAACGGCATCCCTAAATCTCAAAATGTTGTTACTAACACAGTTTGCAGCCCAAATAATCATTGTAAATTCTCATGTTTAACAACGGCTTCTTTGACAGATTATTGTGTTATTTTTACTGCAAAATGAATTGTGACATAATAATGAATAACTCTTTTTCTGTTCAGAAGGAATCTATACTGAACTTTTGCCAGATACATTAGAACCAAGTAAGTCATCAACAAAATTATACATAATAGATGAATATGAATATTTTAATTTAATGGATAATTACTAAAGAATTGTTTAAATTATTGTAATAAGTACAATACTTCTCTTCTATCTGTACTGTGCTCACATCGAATGCAAATTATTGTATTTTATAAAAAAATCTTTACAACCTCTATGCAGTGATGATGTAGGTTGCATTAAAATAGGAGGCCACCACTTCTGTTATCAATTCTATTAACCTAGCAATGTATTACACAATTGATGTGACCCGTTTTGGGAAAATCGGCCTAAACGCGGCATCTGAAGTTTACTAATTTATTCTACCAGTAGGCTGCACGGGGCCTTGGGATGACATCCTCCTAATTTGGAAGCTGTAGCACAAGCCGTCTTCGCCCTACGCACTACAACACTTCAGTATTTTTGCTACACTTATTATTGCCGATTTCGAAAAAACGCCGGGTAAAGCCGTTGCTAAGGTCAGGGGGCGTGCCTTGTGTCCATATACTATTACATCATGTCTCCGGGACACTAAGGACACTAAGGTATAAACCGGTTACAGGGGATTGAAAGAAGTCTAAAAGGCTTAATGCAGGTCTCCTTAAGAAATTATGATGGCGAGAATTGCTTGAGTACGTGAATTATGTAGAATAGTAAGTGAATTAGCTAGTTAGCTACAGTTTTTCCCCGCTGTTAGTGAAAAGCCCGCCAATAATTTCTTAGCAACTCTCCGTACACGAGTCCAACCGGCTAGTGTTTCTAGCCTCTTAGTGTTAGTTCTAGAGCACGCCAGAGCTTACTACTGCGTCATAAGCTAGAGCTAACTGGTGTCTATCCATTTCTGCCATAAAAATTTTTCGAAAAAAATCGACCCATAAGGCTTCACCCGGGGATACTGAAAAAAATAGTTAGCCACGTTTAGGTCGAACTTTAGATTCTGCGTTTAGCCGGTTTTCACAAATGGTCACATATTGAAACAATTTTCAAAATATGAAATTATTGTTGATGCTAACATGATAAAAAAAATTCTCAATTACATTACTCTATAAATGAAATTATCTATATTTATGTAGTGAGATATCATAATTATATAATATTATAAATGTAAAATTACATTACAACAAGAAACTTAAATCATGAGTTGATATTAAATAATATATAATTTTTTTAATATATTCATCAGAATTACATAAACCATGCATTCTCCTTTTCAATGTTGTTATATTATTAGAATCTATTTATTCAGTACCGCATATACCAGGTATGATACTTAGATAGTCATTATAATATTTTGAAATCCATACATAGGTATTAGCTATGGTTACTTTACATTAGTTTTTACTAAGCTGTGGTTTCATGTATAAATACAAAGGCTAAACTGCTCTATAGTATGTAGAGGAGAGAAATAATAAAATTAACATTACAATCTTGTATGAGACATAAAATTTATCTATTGGCAGGTATTTCATTGTATTAAAGCTATTGTATAAATTATTTCACTATCTGAAAATAATTCATAGACAACTATAACTTATATTAACAACTGTTCAAACAAGTATTCAACATTACACTATTGTACAATTTGGTTATATTATAGTAATTTTAAATATATTGCTTATAGTGGATGTTTTTGACAACTTTCAATGTGCAATATTACTTTATGAACATTGTTATGTATAGTTTTATACAACTCATGAATATATTTTTTTGCTATAAATATAGACTGTTCCATATCTCTTAATAGGAAGTTAATGTCACAGTATAAATAGAAGAGATCGGTTGTCATCAGCCCATTATCACTTCTTCCCATGTATGAATTTGGCACAGCACCACTAAGGGGGTTATCCTTGAACCGCTCCCCAGGAAAGACTTGAAATGGCGGGACCACATTTCCTGCTGCATTGTAGCATGCAAGGGTTGTAGTTTGTTGCTTGCTACCACTTGTCGTTCGGTGTACTGATTTTAAGCCAGTTGGTGCCATCACTTTCCCAGACCTACTTGACAATGGAAAACCAGACTCATCACAGTTATAGATACAAGATGCCTTGTCCAGAATATTATATTTATCAAGAAACATTATAAAATCAGCAAACCATATATCAAGTACAGCAGGTGTGCAAGAAACTGCACGTGCGATAGACAATTTCTGAGACTTACGAAATGTAAGTTTAGGATGACGTGACAAAAACAACTTCATCCAATCTTTTCCTGGACGGTTGTTTGTGAATGGATTTGGTCGACCATCTTTGTCTAGTATTGCCTTTACTGTTTCAGCTGAAGAAGAAATGCTTGAGGAATGGATCACTCACATGTGCAAAATAGGATATGGTCGCACCAGAGACCAACTAACATTAGACATGACGGGCGGAGGGCCAGAACATGCATTTGCTGGTGTGTCACTTTTCAAATTTACTCTGTTGGGTTCCTATTAGTTACTAATGTCATTTTAATTTATGTTTGCAACACTATATACCTCTAGGCCAATCAAATTTTCGTGCAGCTTCTCGTACACCCATTCCCACCATACAAGCTGCAATGGCCTTTTCCATCACCTTATAATCCCATTTTCTATACTTGCCTCTGGTACCCTGGCCATTGGGATGATAGTTCTCCTTCCCTAGAGCCATTCTGGCAGCTTAATGACCACTAGAAGTCAGTGGTTAGGTTGTTTTGATAGCCTTCCCTTAGCACTCAATTAAGTTGTTCTATTTTCCACTTGGTAATTCTGACCATGGAGTAAATTTGCACTACCAAAGCAGCTGGTGTGCTCTAAGAATAGATTTTGAGCAGCTGCCTTAGTTCAATATTAGTTTGTGACATCACTATAATAGTAATTTAGAATGATAGTTCAAGAATACCCATGAAAATGTTGCATAATGCACAACCAATATTTTTGTTCACTTATGTTAAAACATATAACAAGTTATTTTTACATGAATATATAGTACCATAATTATGAATGGCTCTTATTTTATTCAGAAACATTATATAATGAACTTTTACCACATGAATCAAAACCAAGTAGGTTATCAACAAAAATTACACATATGTTATTTTATATTTATAAGGTATATAAATAGATGATATATGAAAATATTATTGCTAATTACAATAGGATTGCTGGTATAGTAAATAATAATATCGTTGCAAATTAATTTAATTCAATTATTATTTATTAAGAGTGGGGGAGTGAATTATTGACGTAACACAGCAATACTTGTTCATAATAATTATGAATGAATTAAATGTTTTGACATTTAGTTAATTTAAATCTAGTAATCACAATGTATGGATCTGCAACTAGTTAAAAAAATCTCATGTGCAAAGTAAAAAAACAACTCATGTGCAAAGTAAAAAAAAACTCATGTGCAACTCATGATAATAATTATCATAAATTGTCCAAGAAGTTAAGTGGCCATGGGCTTGCCATTCATGTAACAGAAATTGGGTTTGGTGTTATTCAAAGATTCAAATATTGTCTTTGGTAATTTTTTATGTAAAATTGAGTTAAATGTATATTACTAAGATTCCTTCAATTAATATATTATATATATTTATTGTATATATATGTAATTATGCCAAAAAATTATTACAATGTATGGATGTGCAACTAGTTAAAAAACTCACATACAAAGTTAAAAACTCATGTGCAACTCATAAAAAGTATCATTAATTTTCCAAGAAGTTTACCATTTATAAGACAGAAATTGGGTTAGGTGTTATTCAAATATTCAAATATTGTCTTTGGTAATTTTTTTTGTAAAATATAGTTAAATTAGCATATCTAAGAAATAAATGTATATTACTAAGCTTCCTTCAATTAATATATTATATATATTTATTGTTATTATAATATTATGCAAAAAAAATAATTTTTTAAAGATTATTATCGAAGTGGAAGTAATAAATACAATACAACAATTTTGAGATATAATTATGTAGGGGTGGTTTTACAAATCCTATTTCTGGATAATACAGATCTAAATTATTATATAATTGAAGGTATAATAGATGAATATGAATATTTTAATTTAATGGATAATTACTAAAGAATCGTTAAAATTATTGTAATAAGTACAATACTTCTCTTCTATCTGTACTGTGCTCACATCGAATGCAAATTATTGTATTTTATTAAAAAATCTTTACAACCTCTACGCAGTGATGATGTAGGTTGCATTAAAATAGGAGGCCACCACTTCTGTTACCACTTTTATTAACTTAGCAATGTATTACACAATTGTTTTGGACATATGTGACCCGTTTTGGGAAAATCGGCCTAAACGGGCATCTAAAGTTTTCTAATTTATTCTACGGGTAGGCAGCACTGGGGCTTGGGATGCCACCCTCCTAATTTGGAAGATGTAGCACAAGCCGTCGCACTACAACACTTCAGTATTTTTGCTAAACTTATTGGCGAGCGAGCGTAGCGAGCGAGACACTTACAGGGGTAACACAATCGAAAATCGGGGATGTTTGTTTATTTATTTAGATATATGTATGGACGTACGTATGTCATTTTGTACTTTGACCCTCGCGTTTTTGTGTTAGTTTGGTTGTCGACCCCGTCCCAAATTGCACTAAACAGAATCCTCTGGTTTATCGACCAGTACCCGTATCACCCTAGAAATTGAATTGTTTAACGTTTTGAATTCTTTTGCGGGTGCAGTTAAAACTTGAAAACTTAAGGGACTTCCATTTCTATTCGAGTTAGTGGCTGTGGTAAGTCAATGCGCTATTTGTCATGGTTATAAGCCGTGGGCAACAGTATTTACTTGAAAATACATTGTCCACTATACTACTGCGAAGGTAAGTCTGTGTAGGTGCATGTCCAATTGTGTCAAAGCATTGTGTGTTACAACCACTACTTAGCTAAAGAATATCACAAAGAAAACTTTTAAATAACGTGTATTGTTTTGTTGTTGTTTTTTTCCTTCCAAGCAGTTGCAGAGAGTTGTTACTATGGGCACTGAAATCCCTTTACCCTGTATGCTAAATTAAAAAACTGGACCTTATTTCCAGTAGCTTCAGTGTTAGAAGTCAAAATCAAGTATAGTCTTTAGGCTCGCTCGCCATTTGTGCTCAAGCACATCACTAGTTATTGCTGATTTCGAAAAAACGCAGGGTAAAGGCGTTGCTAAGGTCAGCGGGCGTGCCTTGTGTCCATATACTATTACTGCATGTCTCCCGGACACTAAGGTATAAACTGGTTACAGGCGGATTGAAAGAAGTCTAAAAGGCTTAATGCAGGGCTCCTTAAGAAACTATGATGGCGAGAATTGCGTGAGTACGTGAATTATGTAGAATAGTAAGTGAATTAGTTAGCTACAGTTTTTTCCCCGCTGTTAGTGAAAAGCCCGCCTATAATTTCTTAGCAACTCTCTGTACACAGTCCAACCGGCTAGTGTTTCTAGCCTCTTAGTGTTAGTTTTAGAGTACGCCAGCAACTGCGTCATAAGCTAGAGCAAACTGGTGTCTATCCATTTCTGCCATAAATATTTTTCGATAAAAATCGACCCATAAGAGGCTTTACCCGGGGACGCGGAAAAAAATTGTTAGCTGCGTTTAGACCAACTTTAGATGCCGCGTTTAGCTGGATTTTCACAAATGGTGACATATTGAAACAATTTTCAAAATATGAAATTTGTTGATGCTAACCTGATAAAAAAAATTCTCAATTACATTACTCTATTCATGAAATTATCTATATTTATGTAGTGAGATATCATAAGTTATAGTTATAAACCAAAATTGAGGTTTGTATGCGATTAAAAACGAAATACAAACCTAATGATTTTGGTTTATAACTATTTTATAACCAGAACATAAACAACGAGCAAAGTATAGCGTTAGCTATCTTAGTAATTGTATTAAAGTACCCAAACTCTTCATTATTCCATTTTGCTTTGATCTGCCTTCTACCATAATTATGGTTGCTAAGAACTATATCAGACTTTTCCCCGCTAATACATTTTCTTACTGGCATACCAGACTGTATCAGATTTATAGTTCTTAACGACAAGCGCGGTAGCTCGGGTAACGGGCTATAATTATATAATATTATAAATGTAAAATTACATTACAAGAAACTGAAATTATAAGTTGATATTAAATTATATATATAATTTTTTTAATATTTCATCTGAATTACATAAACCATGCATTCTCCTTTTCAATGTTGTTATATTTCTAGAATCTATTTATTCAGTACCGCATATACCAGGTATGATACTTAGATAGTCATAATATTTTGAAATCTATACATAGGTATTAGCTATGGTTACTTTACATTACAATCTTGTATGAGACATAAAATTTATCTATTGGCTGTATTACAGCTATTGTATAAATTATTTCACTATCTGAAAATAATTCATAGACAACTATAACTTCTTATATTAACAACTGTTCAAACAAGTATTCAACATTACACTATTGTACAATTTGGTTATATTATAGTAATTTTAAATATATTGCTTATAGTGGATGTTTTTGACAACTTTCAATGTGCAATGTTACTTTATTAACATTGTTATGTATAGTTTTATACATCTCATGAATACATTTTTTTGCTATAAATATAGACTGTTCCATATCTTTGAATAGGAAGCTAATGTCACAGTATAAATAGAAGAGATCGGTTGTCATCAACCCATAAAACATATAACAAGTTATTTTTACATCAATACATAGTACCATAATTATGAATGGCTCTTATTTTATCCAGAAACATTATATAATGAACTTTTACCACATGAATCAAAACCAAGTAGGTTATCAACAAAAATTACACATATGTTATTTTATATTTATAAGGTATATAAATAGATGATATATGATAATATTATTGCTAATTACAATAGAATTGCTGGTATAGTAAATAATAATATCGTTGCAAATTAATTTAATTCAATTATTATTTATTAAGAGTGGGGGAGTATGATACTTAGATAGTCATTATAATATTTTGAAATCCATACATAGGTATTAGCTATGGTTACTTTACATTAGTTTTTACTAAGCTGTGGTTTCATGTATAAATACAAATGCTAAACTGCTCTATAGTATGTAGAGGAGAGAAATAATAAAATTCACTATGACAACTTTCAATGTGCAATGTTACTTTATTTACATTGTTATGTATAGTTTTATACATCTCATGAATATATTTTATTGCTATAAAATATAGACTATTCCTTATCTCTGACATAAACATCACACAATTTATTATAATACTATCAATTTAATTAACGTTGGATTAATTTAAATTTATTAAGTACCTTTTGGTTCTATATTATCCATTTAAGTAACAATTAACAACATTGTAAACTAACAAATTTTACAGAATCAATTGATCTAAGTCAGAGTTCATACAAGTATAAAACAAAGCCTACAGTGTTATATTCAAACATTATTATAAAAGTGAATGTATTTAAGTACAGTAAATATGGCAGATAGTTACATTTGCAAACTTTCCTATCACTGAATACAAAATTATTTTACAATCTTTATTACTATATTAAACATATACACTGCATTATTAAATCAAACTTAGCCATTTCATTACTTTAATGTTATAATATGCATTTCTTATAGTTTCTTCAATTTCAAACAGTGATGATGGTTAGTACTAACGTAATATGTAACTCTTGGATAAATAAATAAATAAATATATATTTTATAGATATATTTGTACTTTAACCCTCGTGAATTCTTGTGTTCTCTCCGTGTTCGACCCCTCCCAAACTTCACTAAACAGAATCCTCGGGTTTAGCGACCATTACCCGTATCACCCTAGGAATTGAATTGTTTACCGCTTTGAATACTTTTGTGAGTGCAGTTAAAACTTAATAACGTATGGGAGCTCTATTTCTATTTGAGTTAGTGGGGGTTGTAAGTTAATACACTATTTGTCACAGTTATGTGCACTAAGCAACAGTATACATAGTTTCATCCAAAAACCGCCGAGGAATTTTAATGATATTCACGTACATGGGCGCGGTCGGGTCACGCCCACTGGGGGGAAAGTTTCTAAGGCTTCATCAGCTGGCTCAACCAAGGATGAGTGAGTACTGCAAGTCTTTAGAAGGTGTAGCAAAACAGAGGTACACGAAGAAAATTAACCTTCTTGGTCTCCAGGAAGAAGATGAACCATACTCTGAAAGAAGCTTACTCAAATTCATAGATGACCTGACTTTATGGCCTCCTGTTGAATATGGACACATTTTTTGTTACTTTGTACACAATACCAAACAAGAACTAATGCAGTGGAAAAGTTTACAAGCATACAACTATTTTCAGAGTGGGTTAGTGGACTTGAACTGTACCAGCAGTGTAACCATTTCGAACTGCAGACTCCACCTTGAACATCACAGCAGCTACGTGGGAGCACCCTTCACTCAACCTACAAGAAATAATCCAGCATCATATTATTTAACCAACTGAAACTACAACTAGCTACTTACCCTGCCATACATTTACAATGAGCTGTTACAATAGTGCCATCTCCTCTCACAGCTATCCAGGCATCATGGGGTTTGTCGGGAGATTTCGTGCTGGGATTTACATATGCACGTAATATGCAAAGCTCAGGACCAATAATCCACACCTTTACATCACGTACAAATCTAGAATGCATGTATGTATATCAAGTATTACAGTGTCAAATTAAAAGCATCTATACTTCAAGTTTATGTCGATGGAACCAGATATTTAGCAAGAAAGTAAATTTTATTAATATATATTTTAAGATTATTATTATTATTCTAGAAGAACTTGTATTTATACTTTATTTTTATAGCATGAGCCTGCTCGAATTGTCGACATCAAGTTTGTCACTCCTAAGTGTGGAACTGAATCAAAGCAGCAGAGTCCTGCCCACAAGATATCAGCAATAGTCCCTCCACCAAACTACAATGAAAAGAAGATGAAGATAGGCCCACGTCGTAATTATGGAGTGGCGCGACAGCTTCCACCAACAAAGTTCAGTTATATCTATACTCCTGAAATCATTTTCATAGAATGTTATAAAGATGAATATGTATTGTGTGTTTGTGTGTCTGTCTGTGTTTGCATTGGTATGTTTGTAGCTAAAATATGGAAAGCTTTCCATTCTACAATATCTTAGCTAATACAAAGCAAATGCCAACTGATAAAAATGAAATTTAGAATTTAATGTATAACTATGATCGACTCCAAAACAGGACATTAAATTTGGATTTATAACAATTGATATGGTACACAAACATGGAGCAATTGTAGAATCAAAGTGATGCTTATGTGATTAATATAATAGTACAGTTAAGTAATGATAGCTTAAACACATCCAACTACAGGTTCCCCTAAATTCGTTAATGCACTACAAACAGTCAACAATTTGTCGATATTTGCCACATTTTCATCATTTTTATGCTTGATGAGACTTAAACTCAAAGTTCCTTTTAATATTGTGTATCTATTTACACAGTGAAGGGCAGATATTTGGTTGTCCTACAAAAAAAACAACAACAACAATTATGAACTATGAACTATTGACTACATTAAGAAAATGCTCATTGCATCATACATATTCTTGAAGACTTGACTGGATGCCACCCTTCTCTTCTTATAGCAGCTTCCCACTTCTGGCACCTATTCCTATCTGTAAGTGGAAATCTAAAAAAGCCGAGCCCTCCTTTCTTTGCTACATAGTTTGTACATCCAACCACACAGCAATTCTTCACCATGACTGCCACAGCCGCTCATCTAGCTTGCTTTCCCCCCAGTGGGCGTGACCCGACCGCGCCCATCTACGTGAATATCATTAAAATTCCTCGGCGGTTTTTGGATGAAACTATGTATTTACTTGAAAATTCATTGTCCACTAGACTAACATTGAAGGTAAGTCTTGCGTAGGACTGTTCAGTTGTGTGAAAGTATTGTGCGTTACAACTACTACACAGAGAAAAAGTTTAAATAAGGTGACTTGATTTTGTTTCTTCTTTTTCAATGCAAATAGTAACGGGGAGTGGTTACTATGACATTGAATCCCCTTTACCGTGTATACGTAATTGAAAATTTCGAATTTATTTTAGTAGCTTGAGTGTTAGTAATTAGAATCAATTGTTCAATAATAGTGTGGTTTAAGGCTCTCTCCCATTTGTGCTCAACCACACCACTAGTATACATGGTATATGTTCTAACATACATTTATGTAAGGGTGTGCTTGTATAAATACCAACCCACCATACATATATTTGATTTACCCATCCTACTTAAGTGCTCATACCCATCTAAATACATACATATGTTCAAGGTGCATACGTACCATCTATTCACACATATATATATATATACTAGTGGTGTGCTTAAGCACAAGAGGCTAACGATCATGATAGTTGGGTGTGGGCGTGGTAGCCACCATCCCCACATGAACTGTCACAAGAACTATATTTTAGTGTTAGCATGAGTTATAATTAGAATGAGTTGTGTTGCATTATGTGTGTATCCTGTATTATTATTATTTTGTGCAAGTCATATAGCTAGTGTTAATTGAACTGTGTGCGTGCTAAGTGTGATGCATATGTTGCAAGACAGGAAGTTTAGATCGTTTTGTGTCAAATGTAGGTGTGGTTCACGTTGTATAAAAAGTCTTGTGCCACGTGTCAGTAGTCAGTCTTTGTCAGTCTTGTCTTTGTGCAAGTTTCATCCGTGTCGTCTTTGTGTAGGGATACGTCCCTAATAGCCTTAACCCCCTGTAACCACTATACGTAGTCCGGGAACGGGAAGGGTAGCTAAAACGGCATCATTGACATTGACTCTGGTGGCAGCCTACTAACTGTCGTTGTGCGTAGCCCCACAAGTGGTCGCAGCGGTGGTCCGTTATCTCAACCGGTCGGAAAAAGTCGACAAGAGGTCGTGATTCGCCAAAAGTCGTGACGGTGGTCCTGAAGTGAACTCTACCTAACCAGTAGTCACAGCGTGGAAATAACCGGCAGCGGCCGTGATCTACCTGTACTCCCTGAAGGCCCGAATCCTGAGCAACACGTTGCTCCGAGAACCAGTCATAGTCGTTACCGAGTCGTTGTAAGAGAAAGAGAAAGAAGCAGGAGTGTGCGCATTGCCTGAACGCAAGAAAGAAAGAGTCGAAAAGAAGGAAATTGTCGAAAAGAAGAAGAAAACTCGAGAGAAAAGAATTTCGCAAGTCAGAAAGAGAAAGGGTATAGCAAGGAGAATTGCAAAGAGGAAATTTGGAACATTCAAAAGAAGACAAAGAGACAGAAGAATTGAAAAAGAAGCCGTGACCTTGCAGAATCCATCAGAGGTCAACCCCCAGCCTGTCAAGAAAATTCGTCAAGTCTAGAACTGTTATTTGGTAGTTGTATCACCTTTTTTTTGTTTTGTTTTGTTTTGAATTTTTTTTCTCACCCTAAGTGCCCTTCCGTTTGTTTACCTTTGTTATTATTCTATTTGTAGAGCCGTCTTTCGGTCTTCAGGTCCCATGGTCGTAGACACACCAGTAGGCAGTCAGCCGCGGAGCAGGAGCACACTTCCGAACGTATGAGCCGACTAAGAGAACACTCTGTTTCCGTGAGTAGCCTTGAGACGAATGAGGCTTCGAGTGATCATATTGCTGCCCTCAAGACCCCTGAATATGAGTTTGAATCCCCCGAGAAACCCCAACTCCCTCCAGTAGTAGACCCAACCCTCCTGTTACAACAATTCGCAAATATGATGAAGATGAGTCAGATGAAGGATGAGTCAGACAGAGAATTTAGACTCCAACAGCAGCAAGAAGCTAAAGAGAGATTTGAGAGAGAGTTGCAAGAGAAGCAACAGCAACGTGAGTGGGAATGCAAACGGCATCAAGAACTGATGGCCGCCCAGGAAACACAAAAGTCATTGGAAGCAGAAAGATTAGTCCAGGAACGAGAGAGACATCGGGAGTTGATGGAGTCGCAAGAGGCGCAAAAGATTGTGGAACATGAAAGAAGAACAGCTGAATACGCCAGGAAAGATGAGGCAACAGCAGCTAGTAGGAAGGAAGATAGAATTTACAGAAGGTTACAAGATCAGAGAAAAGATAAGTTGCAGGCACTGGGAAGCTTTAAGATGGGAAAAGACCTTACCCTTTACCTTAGTAAATTCGAGAAAATTATGAGTGATTGCGGGGAAAGTAAGGCCCTTTGGGTTGACGAGTTGTACCCCCGTCTCCCTGAAATACTATGCGGGAGAATTGATAGATTGAGTTCTGTAGGAAAGTCATATGATAATGTCAAGTCAGTTATCCTAGATTCAGTAGGGGAAACTGTCATGCACTTCGGTGCAAAGCTATTGTCATTTACTAGTGAGTCATTTAAAAGTATGAGTGCGGATGAGTTTGTGGAATGCCTATCTAAAGTGATAAAAGGAATGTTGTATAAGTCCGAAACAGTTGAGCAGTGCATTTTCACACTTATAAAAATCCTAGCAGTACATCACATTCCCCAATCGGGTAAAGAGTTTTTGGAGACCCGTAATCCTAAGGATATTGAGGAATTTACAGAGGCCTATGCTGGTTGGTTAAATACCAGGCAACAAGGGAACTCTTTTTACCCTGTATCTGCAGTTGCACACAAGCCAAAGTTCAATAATAGCAGTGGTGTCATTGTTACCTGTTTTAAGTGCAACAGGCCTGGTCATAGATCGTTTGAATGCCGTACCAGAGGCTTTGGTAGTAGTAATAGTCAGTCGTACAACAGTAACAGTACCCAGTCGAATTATAATAGTAGGAGTCAGTCAAATAGTAGTCAAAAAGTGAGAACTAGCACGGCGCAAGACGGTGTTAATAATAATAGTGTGAATTCAGTTAACACCCCCATAGTGTCAAGAACATTTACAAGGAATGCTCCTTACAATGCAGCTCCTAGGATACCTATCCGTTGTTATACCTGCATGCAGGAAGGCCATATCTCCGTTTATTGTCCCACTAGACGGACAGAGAGAACCACCACGGCTGTAAATTTTGACATAACAAAACGGAAGAAGAATAATGTAATCCAGGGTCAAATTAATGGTGTTAGCACTAGTATCCTTGTAGACTCTGGAGCAGATTACGGCTTAGTAGCCAGTTCCTTAGTCAAGCCTGAACAGTACTTAGGCAGGGATTGTATAGTCACAGGTATTCACGGTGATCCCAAAAGATATGAGTTGGCAGAATGTGAATTTACTGTCAAAGGTAGAACTGTCCGTAAGAGAGTTGTAGTTGATGGCTCAGGTGAGCCACCCCAATGGTCCATATTGCCTGTGGACTTAGCTGACCCTGGAGATTATCTCCTGGTGGGCCAAATTATGGTTGATGGCAACATCAGTGTCTTAACCAGAGCCCAAGCCTTGTCACAAGAGAGGCTGGCCAATGATGATGATGCAATTGTAACACCTTTGTTAGATAATGATGATGATGTTTTATTTGATAGTTCAGATGATGGAAGAATGATCGAGGAAGGAGAGTCGGACCCTTATGTTGAACATGATGAAGAGTCTGCACTTAATGGTATTGATGTGGCTTCGCCTTCGGTAGATGGAGGAGGAGTAGTAGATGAGGCGGAGAGTTTGGACTCTTCGGATGAGATGGAGAACACGGCTGAGGTGGCTGGAGGAGTGTCTGGCAGTGAGGCCGGAACAAATCTAGTCACCCCCGCTGAGATGGACCTAGTACCTGGCAGGGGAACGGATGATGCAATGGTGAGCAGCCCAGTTTGTGATGAGTTAGGCAAATTTGTTGATAGTTTTGTCCCAGTGAAGGCAGGAAATGATCATGCATTGTTTGTCCAGGAGATAGAAGCTGATAGGTCTCTTGAGACAATCAAAGGGTTAGCCACCAGGTGTGAAAGGGGTTATGCATGGGATAAGGGAATAATTACCCAGAGTCGTGTGATCGATTGGGATACCCACCGTCGTGTTTTAATAATTCCCAAGCCCCGAGTAACACATATCCTACGTACAGCCCATGACCTCAATGGTCATTTGGGCCCAGACAAAGTCCAGAAGATGTTAGCAAAGTATTTTCAGTGGCCATCCATGTCCCAGGATGTCGTTAATTACTGTAAAGCTTGTCAAGTTTGTCAGAGGTATTCAAAATATAAGCCCCCTAAAGTTCCTGCAGTTGTACGCCCTTTACTATCTGAACCCTTTGAGGTTCTTGCCATGGATCTTGTTGGTCCACTACCCAAGGGCAGGGGAGGCTGTCAGTATATACTTACCACTATTTGCATGGCTACCCGTTGGCCAGAGGCCATTGCGCTGAGAAATATTACTGCCAAGAGTGTGGCAGAAGGTCTTGTTAACATATTTAGTCGGACTTCGATTCCTGAGCAGTTACTCAGTGATCGAGGATCCCAGTTCATGTCTAGGACATTGAAAGAGACTTGTAAATTGATTGGTATTGAACAGCTCAGAACTTCCCCATATCATCCTCAAACAAATGGGATGATCGAACGTTTTCATAGGACCCTGAAGTCCATATTAACCAAGTCTGTGGAAAATAAGAGTGAGTGGGTGCAGCAATTGCCGTTCGCACTGTTTGCACTGAGGCAGATGCCTAATTCAGATAGTGGATTTAGTCCCTTCGATTTGGTATTCGGTTTTAAAGTGAGAACCCCAATAGATGCCTTGTATTACGGCATAGTGGAAAACGAAAATTGTAATTTGAATGTCACTGAATAGACTTTAAGTCTTGCTGAGAAGTTGGAAAACCTTAGGAACACTGCAGCTCTTAAGGCAGCAATCTCCAAGGAGAGGAGAATTTCCCACATGAATATTGGGAGCAGAGCGAGATCACTTAGTGTAGGTGATAAGGTACTTTATAGAATCCCAGGTCTTTCATGTAAATTGTCAGACTCGTGGGAGGGACCCTATAACGTAGTTGCAGTTTGTGGCCAAGTTAATTATCGCATAAATAAAGGAAATAGCAGGAAGGGAGGGAAAGTTGTGCATATTAACACCCTCAAAAAGTGGCATGAATCCTGTAATATTAGTCGTCTCGATGTAGTCTTGCACGATGAACCCGATGAAAGTAAATTGAAATTGGATGGAGTGTGTGAAGGTTTCAATGAGAGTGAATTGAATAGTGTATTAGATGAGTTTGGGCATGTCTTTTCAGATACCCCGGGTGTGGCTGTTGATGCATGCATGTATATTAATACTATGGACCACCCACCCATAGCCCAAGCCCCGTACTCAGTCCCCATGACGACCCGTGAGCAGGTCAGGGCTGAGTTGTGTAAATTTGAGAGAGAATGGGATCATAACTAGATCCAGTAGTCCGTGGGCCAGTCCCCTTGTGCCCGTCAAAAAGCCTGATGGTAGAGTGAGGTTGTGCATCGACTTTAGAAAGTTGAATTCCATTACAGAAGCTGACCCATTTTATATGCCGGTCATTGAAGAGATGACCATGAAATTGGCAAATAGCGGACCTGACGAAAGGTTTTTATCAGGTTAAACTCAAACCCTGTGATCAAGAAAAAACAGCCTTCCTCAGCCCATTCGGGAAGTTCCAATTCACTAGAATGCCTTTTGGGTTGAGGAACGCCCCGGCCACATTCCAACGATTAGTGGAGAGAGTTCTCCAAGGAACGGAAGAGATAGTCTCGATTTATATCGACAACATTCTCATAGCCTCACAAGATAGGCAATCCCACCTTGACCATATCAGATTAGTGTTAGGATTAATTAGTCTGTCCGGATTAAGATGCAAGAAAAAGAAATGTGAAATTGGGAAGAAGTATGTCGTTTATTTGGGCCATGTAATTGGAGATGGCTACATGAGCATCCCAGATGCTAGAGTCGCAGCAATTCGTGATCACCCACGGCCAGTAACGAAGAGACAGTTGAGATCTTTTCTAGGACTCCTCTCCTTCTACAGGAAGTATGTCCGGGACTACGGTTCCAAGGCTGCGCCACTGGTGTGTTGCACGACGAGATTGGCACCGGACAAGGTCGTCTGAAGCCGGGAAATGGCAGATTTGTATCGTGAGTTGTGTCAGTCATTGTCGTCCAATATTTGTTTGTTCTTTCCTGTAAATAGTGATTTGTTTGTCATTGAGTGTGACGCATCAGCAGCAGGTGTAGGCGGTGTTCTGTCTGTAGATCATTTCGGAACCCTGCATCCAGTGTCGTTTTTCTCCCGGAAGACTATAGGGGCGGAACTTCGTTACTCCGCCCAGGAATTAGAGGGACTTGCCTTGTACTCGACGATCTGTCATTTCAAGTTTTACCGGCATGGACGAAAATTTCTTGTTCTGACCGACCACAAGAGTCTGAAATCCATGATGAAAGGCCCCCAGCAAAACCGCAGGATCCTGGGGTGGGCCCTCAAACTCTCCGCATTTATATTTGAGATTGAGTACAGACGCGGAGTGGAGAACAGTGTGGCTGATTGCCTCAGCAGGGCATGGCCGAGATCAGAAGAGACCCCGGACATAGATTCTCCAAGAGAGAGGGGGGGGGGGGAGATGTGGGGGTGGTGCCACCACCCCCACATGAACTGTCACATGAACTATATTTTAGTGTTAGCATGAGCTATAATTAGAATGAGTTGTGTTGCATTATGTGTGTATTCTTTATTATTATTATTTTGTGCAAGTCATATAGCTAGTGTTAATTGAACTGTGTGCGTGCTTGTGCGTGCTAAGTGTGATGCATATGTTGTAAGACAGAAAGTTTAGATCATTATGTGTCAAATGTAGGTGTGGTTCTAGTTGTATAAAAACTCTTGTGCCACGTGTCAGTAGTCAGTCTTTGCATAGGTTCCAACCTGCTAGGAAAAAAATCAGTGGCACGCCACACCCACCAATTAATTTAAACCACACCCACTAATTAAGGCTATGAATATAATTATAATTTGTTAATGCATGTGTCAGATGAAAGTTGTATTCTATTCTTGTTCAAGGAGAGTTTAGTAGCCTTCTTACATTTTGCGATAAGTTCTTCAGAAAGTTCAGTGTCAAGTAGACTCAGACTCAGCCATGAAGTTGAACACTCAAAAAGCAGGCAAGAAGAAAGAAGCTCAGAACTGCAAGCTATGTGCCGACTCAGCTGCACATGGCATGCAGGCCTGATTGCATTGGGCATGTCAGTTGCTATCTGATGCATCATGCAAGCATGAATGTAAATGTTTTGAGCAAGTTACAGTATGCAGTACAGTAATTACAGTTGCCACAAATTTATAGCTACAACTACCCATACTGCCAGAGGCAACCAACTTGTTACATAATCAATTATCAGCAGACAATCTACTACATTTGGTGGGAAATTCCGTACAGTCAATAAGCCTGTGGGGAATTCGGTATGTGGCAGATTGATAAGCCCAATTTCCTTGGCTGCCACGTGACAGTTGGAACCTATGAATTTCCGTGGCAGACAATAGGCAGTCAGAACTTCCGTGCGTGGCAGATTGATAGAGTAAAATTCCGTGACTGCCACGGAGCTTTCGTGGCACTTGGAACCTATGTCTTTGTCAGTCTTGTCTTTGTGCAAGTTTCATTCGTGTTGTCTTTGTGTAGGGATACTGTAACCACTATACGTAGTCCGGGAATGGGAAGGGTAGCTAAAACGGCATCATTGACATTGACTCTGGTGGCAGCCTACTAACTGTCGTTGTGCCTAGCCCCACAGTGAGGTCCCTTCAACCCTCCTGAGGCAAGTGTGGTTTTTCTTATCACTAAGTCTATAGGTTAAGTGGTGAGGTTAGCCACAAGCCATTCAAACATGCATGGCCTGGTTCCTCTGTCATACCCAAGATGATCCTTATCACTTCCAAAGCTTTGCACAATATTTATGTCTTCACACATACAAGTATCAACACAAATTGAAACAAATTTTTTTGTGGTGTAGTTTACATTGATTTTAGTCAAATTCACTCATCACTATTTTACCTTGAAAATTATATAGATTTATATACAGAGTCTTATTTATTTTTGGTTTGTTCTTGGGCTAGTGAAGAAGAGGTACATTTGAATGTTTCATTGCTAGCGTGTATTAACTTGAATAAATCTCTCATTTCAATTTAGGAATTGGCAAGTTCAAGTGCATTAGATGAGGAATGGTGTAATGAATTGTCACCTGAGGTATAAATAGTGGATTGTAAATAAAAAATTAACATAAAAACACATTGTTATTGCATAGTTACCGTCAGCAAGTATGGATCCTGATAATATTGAAGCAGGCGAGGATACTATAAATCCTTTAGTCAAGGTAAGTCTTTAAGACACTGTAGTATAAACATGTGTGTATTAGGGATACTACAACCCCTCCCATCTGTTTGTCTTTGGCTAATAAAATGAAATGTGTCTAATGTAAGTTGGTATTGATATTTCATTTGATACTCTTCCCCCTCCTTCCATACTCCCCAAATTTTTATCCACCAATCGTGTTTAGCCTACTATAATTTGCTACATTATATTTTCATAGCTTTACAAGGTTTAAAAATAATTAAGATTTTTAAAATATCTCTTTAATTATTGTTGCTATTCAATTTTTTTAATTAATACATATGTCTTTTTGGAGCTAATGGTTTCTCATGTATTGTATATACATTAGGTTGGTATATTCAAAAGGACCCCAAGGACAATCATAACCAAGAAATGTCCTGAACCACCTATGCCAATACCATTTCGTTTGCCACAAAATTATCCAGGCAGTAATGTTAGGCCTACAAGAGGGTGTTATGACTGGAAGCACTAAGACGAAGTTCACTGGCAACGTCGCTGCAGCAGTGTTTTCTTTTAAAAGCTATCCAACCAAAGACGAATATACCCATATTGGACAGCAAATAATTAACAAGTATCCTTTTCTAAAGTCATCTACAGGAACTGGATATGTAAGATTCTGACAATAATAATTTGAACAAAGTTGTTATTAATAAAGGGATACACATAATTGTTAGATATTTTGACCTAACTTAATATTAGTATATTTATTTACGTAACAATTACTGTTGCACAGGGTTAGTTACTTGGTTGAAGCACACAAAGACAAAATGAAATATTTAAGAAGCACTGGCAGACCAAGCAACAAGAGAATGTTAGAAAATGGAAGTCTTACTGCACAAAAGAAAAGGAAAGAAAACCGTGCATTTCCAGCAGCAACAACCCCAACTATACCGGATAATGAAGATGAGCACTCTTGTGAAAGTGGGCGTAACTCCGCTCACACTCGACGACACGGGCTATATCTGGCAGACGACACTCGAAGGACCAGATTCCTTGCACTCCTCTGGCGCAGGTAAATGCTTGACCTCAACCGCTGTCGCTTGCGCAATTGCAGTCTCGGCACAAGTTACCAAAGCGCGCACTCCACTACAATTCAGCAATGGTTCGGATTAATGCAAAGAACAAAATATACAAGTAATTGGACATCAGATAAGCTCTGAGAGACATGGAGAAGGAACTGTTTGGCTAACTTGAGCTCCTCAAAAGTGAGAATCTTGACAGACTGACGTTCATCTCGAGGGGAGCGAGTGTTTCGTAAGAAATGACGGATCCAGGCGAGGATCCTTGACAGGTTGTTGAAAGATGAGTATCTTGACCAGAGATCCCAGGAACTCGACGGGGTCGCAAGACTGACTATGACGTTCTTGCGGAGTTCAGGAAGCTCTTTGGGCAGAGAAGCATTAGGTAGAGTGGGTGGCCAATCAACAGGCGATAGGAGAGCCACGGTGGTCCCTTCCACCACAAGACACTCTTGATGACATCTTTAGGCGACATTCCTCGACTGGCCAGGTCAGCCGGGTTGTCTTCCGTACGGACGTGGCGCCAGTGAGATCCAGGGACTTGTTCCTGAATTGTGCAGACACGATTGGCGACAAATGTCTTCAACTTAGTGGCTGATCCTCGTAGCCAGGCCAAGACGATGGAAGAATCCGTCCAGGCGTAGACATCGGCTAACGAGAGCTTCAGATTTTTGACGACAATGACAACTAGCTTTGACAGGAGATGTGCGGCCATAAGTTCCAGTCGTGGAACGGTAACCGACTTGACGGGAGCTACTCTCGCCTTCGAGGTAACTAGTTGAAATGTGACGGATGAGTCGTCATAGAGCGTTCTCAGGTAGATGACTGCTCCGTATGCTTGAGTGGAGGCATCTGAGAAGGCATGTATCTGCTGGTTGACGACAATCCGATCCAGTGGTGTGACTGTCTTCTGACGCAGGCCGTTGTGGCTAGCCATTGTGACGATTTCTGCCCCAACCTTAGCTACTAGAGCCACCGTCACACTTATCCGAGCCTAGCTAGCCCTGGTCAACAATGTAGAGTTAAATTTTAATTGACGATAAGATATGGAACAATCTAAATGAAGCTATTCTAACCTCTGTTAGACTGAGCTTATTGACAAAAATCAAGGTAAGATATAGTCAAGATTCGTCGTAAACAACTTATTAACACCTGACGTGTAAATGAACAATTCAACGGTTCATTAAACACTGTTGTGTATCCTCACAAACGTCCTGGATTCGAGGATTTTCGGTCAGGACTGCTGTCTCCGGCTCACCTGGGGGGCGGTCCCTGACACCTCCCCTCTCTTCCGTAGCCGAAGGCTCCGTAATCGCTTGCCGGGAGAGACCGTCTGCATTTGTAAGTTCAATTCCCGGCCGATGTTTGACTGAACTGATACGGCTGGAGGGCTAGTGACCAACGCATTAAACGATGATTTCCATTCTGCATGGTTTGTAACTTCAATAATGCCTTATGATCTGTCTGCAATTCAAATAGTTTCCCCAGCAAATACACCGCAAAATGTTCGATCGATTTCACTACCGCGAGGCATTCCTTCTCGGTAGCAGTGTAGTGGGATTGGGCCTTGTTGAGTTTTCTGCTAAAATACGCTACTGGTCGATCTTCTCCATCAACTGTTTGTGCCAGCACTGCACCAATACCCCGACCAGATGCGTCTGTTTGTAGAACAAAGGTCTGCGAAAAATCTGGCGCTCTTAACACTGTCCCACCAGACAGAGCTGATTTCAGATCTTCAAATTCGTTTTCCATAGCTTCTGTCCATCCAAGCTTGTCTGGTTTCGCTCCACCCAATGCATCTGTGAGACTCACTGTTCGTGCCGCATAATTTCGGATAAAACGTCGATAATATCCAGTTAGTCCAAGAAAAGCTCTCATATCTGATTTCGTCACTGGCCGAACAAATTCACGTACAGCTGTGACCTTGGCTTCCAGTGGTCGTATTGTACCACTTCCAATGTTGTGTCCCAAAAATTTGCATGAGTTTTTCCCAATTGAACACTTGTCTGGCTTTAGTGTAAGTCCAGCTTCCTTGATTCGGCTGAAAGCTCCTTCCAAATGTGTCAGATGTTCTTCCCAAGTTTCAGAATACACACCGATGTCGTCTATGTAGGACGCTACAAACTCCGAGGTACCATCAAATAAGTCGTCCACTAGTTTCTAAAACGTTGATGGTGCGTTTTTAAGGCCGAATGGCATATGCTTAAACTGGAACTTTCCCAGTGGAGAGATGAATGCTGTTTTCTCTCGATCCTTGATGCTCATAGGCACTTGGTAATACCCTTTTAACATGTCCAATGTAGAGATGTAGTTTGCCTTGCTCATCCGGTCCAACAATTCCTCAGGTCGTGGCATACAGTATGGATCATTTTCGGTGACACTGTTCAACCGACGATAGTCTCCACACAGCCTAACTCGCCCATCCTTTTTTCTGACTGTGACCAACGGAGACACCCATGGACTCTTTGATGACTCTATAATATCCAAATCTTTCATCTTCTTTAGCTCCTGTCTGACTTCTTCCACATAAGCAACAGGAATTTGGTGCGGAGCTGATCGCACTGGTTGAGATTCTCCCATTCTTATTTCGTGCTGAATTCTCGACGTTTTTCCAGGACTTGAGCTAAATATATTCGTGTATTTTTCAATCAAACCGTTAGCTTCCTGCCTGTGGTGAAATAACCACACCTTCAGAATAAACTTGCATATAGAACTCACACACAAACATATACATTCATCCAGTTGCTCACATTTCCATCCGATTCACTAATTGTAACTTGAACACTGTAACTAATGCATTTATGTTATTTCCCTTCACTCCCATGTCCCTCTATACACCACCTTATGTTCTGAATCACTCACACCACATTCAGACAGTTTTCTATATATCTGGCTGTCTGCACTTCTGTAACTCAGTTCTGGCTATATAGTATTGAAACCTACACTAAGTGCTGTGTCCAACAACCCCTCTAAGGCCTAATAACCTGAGGCTAGGACTAGGACTAAATCAGCCTGCTAGAACTCTGGTGGCAGCTTCCTTCTACCCGTCTCTGGTTATCCCCCCCTGTTAACCTACCACACGTGGTGTGCAGCGGTGGCCAAACTCCTACTGTCTAAAGGAAAGGAGCTGAGACGTATCTACAACATCGAAATCGGTTCATCTGCCATAACTCTGTCCACGTTTGGTGTGTTCCAACCAAATTCATCTGTTGATATTGCATTCACCTGTAATCATCTATTAATTTACCTTACTTATTCAGTTCTGTATTTGAACCTAATTCATCTGTTGATATTGCATTTACCTGTAATCATCTATTAATTTACCTTACTTATTCAGTTCTGTATTTGGTATTTCTGCTTATTTTACTTTTTAATTTTATTTCTGTACTTTCTGTGAATTGACGCTGTGTTGTGAACTGACGCTGTGTTGTGAATTGACGCTGTGTTGTGAATTGACGCTGTTGTGTATTGACAATTATCCAGTTGCGTGCATTACTGTTGTTATCCGAGTTCCAATTTTATTGTATCATCATCATTTTTCATTATATCAGCCATGTCATCATCGCAGGACAGGACTGACGCCAGTGGCCCCATTACTCGCAGCAAAACCAATCAACCTGTCACCGACTCTCTTGCCCCAATCGACTCAGATGCTGTGGACATACCTGCCTCACCTCGCATGGACACGAGTGCCAGCCCTACTGACTCTTCAGTTGCATCTCATTCTGATGACAGCGACAGTGAAAATACTATTGTTGTTTCACCTTCTGCAGGACTTGCAACTGGCTCTACACTCGAGAGGCTGATGGAAATAATGGTCCAACAACAAATCCAGGATCGAAAGGACAGACATGAGGAAAGAAAACTCAAGGAAAAGCTCGAAAAGAAAGCCAGAGAAAAGAGGGAAGAAGATATTAAGCAGCAACAGGAATTCCAAGAGAATCAGCTCGCCCTACTACGGAAACAACTAGAAAGTTCAGATGAACGACACTTCTCACAAACTGAAAAATATCGTAAGGACGTGGAAGCAAAGGACACCGTAGCAGCTACAAATCGCTTGGAGGATCAAGTTCAGCGTGCAAGGAGAAGTCTACAACGGATGCAGTACCGAGAAGACATTTATTCAGCACTGTCGAGGTTTGAGAGGGTTATGGTTTCTGAGAGTGTACCAAAGTTTAGGTGGGTAGATGTTCTTGACCAGTTATTGATAGGCAAACACTTGACAAATTATAGATCCCATGTTGGTGTGTGTGTGGGAGATTATGATAGCATGCGTACTCATTTGATTAATTCTGGAGGCTTTAGTTTGAATGACTGTTGGGATACTGTGCTGAATTCTTTTAGGCCTAATGGTTCCCTTAGCTCTGTAGAATGGTCTCAACAAGCTAGCCATAAAATTTTTACTTTGTTTAAGAATATGGGAGAGAGTGAAGGAGTTGATGATACTATTCTTGAAAAGTTAGCTCATGGGTTGGCAGTTCATTTTGTTGTTCTCACTATGTCTCGTGAGGGTAGAGCATTTGTTATGTCTGCAAAGTCAAACACTGCCCCTGCTAGGCTTCGTGCTTATGAAGATTTTATCAAGCAGCCTAACTATGACTACCGCCATCACTCTAACCGATCTTATCGCAATGAGCATTATTCTAAGGAGCGAGCACACTCTTCTCATTCTGGTTCACGCTATAACAATGACAACAGAAAAGAATCTAACTCCTCAGGCACTCAGTCAGGTAAAACCGAGAAACAAGAATTTTGCTACCGATGCGGAGATAAAGATCATAAAGTACCACAATGTCCTCAACCGCCACCACCACGACGTTCTGATCGTTCTAATAGTAAACCAAATCAATCTTCTACTAACAATAGCTCTCAGCCACTTCCTTCCAAAGATTCTGACAAACGGGTTAATCTTGTCTACAGCGATTCTGATGAGCCACCAGACGATCTTGCTCTACCAGATTGCCTCAATTTAGTTGATGGGAAACCTCAAACTATCAGTGTGATCTTAGCTGGTTCTGTCAATGGCTTTGATGTTAAGTTTGAGTTAGATTCAGGAGCAGACATTTCGCTCGCCTCACCTGACATTGTTTTACCCTCTGACACTGTAGTTTCTCACTCTATTATTAAAGGTGTGTACAACAAGCCAATGACTGTTCCTAGATATGTTCTACCTGTGTCCATACAAGGTGTTTCAGGCAAATGTATTTTTGCAATATGTGAGGGTTTACCACCTAAATCAGTGTTGTTGGGAAAAGACTTGGGCCCAACCTTTCATAAGTTTATGACAATGGCAGTTGCCAAACCTTTGTCTGTAAAGCTTACTAGAGCTCAATCCGAAGCATTACTCACTGAAGAAGCTGAACGCTCTGCACAACTTGCTGATGAGGGCACTCCTCGTAACTTAGATTCTATTTCTGACTCCCATTTGAGTACTTCTGATGAACCCCCTTCTGTACTTTCATCTGATCAGTCTGCGTTGCCTGCTAGCGAATCTATCACAGGCGAATCTGAACTCACTGTAACTCCTGCTGTATCTAACTTAGACTCTGTACATTCACTCGAAGAGACTGTCCCTAATCCTTCCTCTGAACCAGCTTTAGAACCAACTGTTAATTCTGACATGCATGACTCATCTTCTGTTACTCCCCCTCCTTCTGATCACATTGCTGAAGCTAACCCTTCTAATGTTGAGACGTTACCGGATTCAGAACTGCTGTTCAGTATCCCAACAATTGGCTTTGATGGTATATCCAAAAAGCAACTGGTTGAAATGCAGGCCAAAGATGATACCTTAGCTCATATCAGAGAATGGGCTAATAATGGTGAAAAGAAATGTTTCTATGTTGATTCCATTTTGATGTGTTTGACTACCAACCATGGCAAGTCTACCCATGTAGTTGTTCTACCTCAACCCTTGCGAAATGTAGTCCTTAATTAAACTGGCACATAACCACTCGGGACACTTTGGGGCAGGCATTACCCGAGCCATTATTAATGTTCACTTTACATGGCCCAGTTTATATAGTGATGTTCGTGAGTATGTTAAAAGGTGTAAAACATGTCAACAATTTTCAAAAGCTAGTCCAGCTCGAGCACCCCTGTCTGAACCAGAGCTTATCTGTCAACGCTTTGAAAAGCTTGCTATAGACGTGGTCGGTCCTTTAGATAAGTCACGTCAGGGCTACAGGTACATTCTCACTGCACTCGACCTTGCCACAAACTTTTCTTTTGCCATGCCAATGCGTGGTTATTCAGCTGAAGAGACATCAGCTAACCTCCTCAAAATTATTTCAGTAATAGGCATACCAGCTGCTATCCTGTCAGACCAAGGTCAAAATTTCATGTCCAGAACAATGGACCAACTCTATTCAAAATTAGCAATAAACAAAATTCGAACATCTCCTTACCACCCTGAAACTAATGGACAGCTCGAACGCTTGCACTCTACGCTAAAAGCTGTACTTCGTAAGATTACCGAAAACAAGCGAGACTGGCCTCAGGTGTTAGACTTGACAATCTACTACCTTCGCCATATGCCTCACTCTCGACATGGTCTGACTCCGTATGAATTAGTGTTTGGTATAACTACACCTAATGTCATTGCAACGCTCAAAGCTTTCTGGACAGATCCAGAGGCTATCCCTATTAATGCAACAGCTTTTATGGAATCACTCCAGTATGACCTGAACACTGTCTTAGAAGGGTTACGTCAACGATTGAAAGACAAAACAGTACATGAGTGTGAAAAGCTTGACAAACGTACTCTAAGAACATTTGCAAAAGATGACCTAGTCCTAAGAAAAATTCCTGGGTTAAATAGTATACTTGATGCCAGCTGGGAAGGCCCTTATAAGGTCCTGGAAAAGTTATCAGACGTTACATACAAAGTATGCCCCGTGGATGGTAAGCGAATCCATTGCAAAGTGATACATGTTAACCACCTCAAAGAATTCAAAGATTCATTAATGGCTGTACATAGGGTTCTTACTGTTGTTGATGGGGAAAGTGATGAATCTATTGATGCTAGTATTATTCCAGATAGTTTTAAAGGAAAAGATTTGACCAGTCATGAAATTTCTGCCCTCGATAATTGTTTTAGTAATCATACATCAGTTTTCAATAGCAACCCGGGTACAACTGCTACCACTTGTCATCACCCAAAACTAACCTCATACATTCCAATATGGAGCCCCTCATATTCTATTCCACTTCGTTTAGAGAAAGCCTTTAAGTCGGAATTGAATAATCTCCTAGCCCTGGGAATTATAGAACCCTCAACCTCACAGTGGTCCAGCCCACCCATTCCAATCCTCAAAAAGGATGGAACAGTGAGAATTGTAGTAGACTTCCGTAAGCTAAACACAATGACGATATCTGAGCCCTTTCTAATGCCAACCACTAAGTAGATCATTGCCAGGCTAGGGAATGCTAAGTTTTTGTCGAAGCCAGACCTTTGCAAAGGGTTTCACCAGGTCCCTATGCATCCTGATGCCAAGCACCTCACAGCCTTTTCATGTCGCTATGGGAAATTCCAGTACAAAAAAATGCCCTTTGGCTTGAAAAATGCACCAGCTACATTCCAGCTGCTGATGCAGACCGTTCTGTTGCACCTAGAAGATTTTAGCTCAACATATATTGATGATGTAATAATATTCTCTAATTCTTGGTCGGAGCATATCAGTCATATAGAGTCTGTTTTGTCTCGTTTGGAACAACATGGGTTAACTGTAAAGAAGTCCAAATGTCTCTGGGGTTGCAAATCATTTGAGTTTCTTGGGTATATTGTTAGTAATGGCTCACTATCTATTCCGGATGCTCGTATCAACCAGTTTACGAACTTCGTACGTCCCAAGACCATTCATGAGCTGCGCTCCTTCATTGGATTGGCCAACTACTACCGGAAATTCATACCTTCATTTGCGGATATGTGTATACCACTGACTGAACACACAAAACGTTCTTCACCTAATACAGTTGTATGGACGACTGACATGAACGATGCATTCTGTAATATCATTTCAGAAATTTGTGCTTTCACCAAATTAATTGTTCCATGTGATTCTGATTGTTTTTCAGTCCATTGTGATGCCTCCACCTGTGGTGTGGGTGGGGCACTTTGTGTATACAGGGATGATGCCTGGAAGCCAGTCTCCTTCTATAGCCGGCAGCTCCAGCAACGGGAAAAGAACTATTCAGTCACAGAGATCGAGGCTTTGGCCATGATTTGTTCCATCCAGCATTTTGCATACTATCTCATAGGCCGAACATTCAAGGTCTTCACAGATCATAAAGCTCTCATTGACTTCTTCAACTCGCAGCACCTTAACAATCGATTGTGGCGATGGAAGGTGAAACTTCTCGACTACGACTTCAGCATCCAGTATGTTGAGGGCAAAGAAAACCCGCTCGCGGATTCTCTTTCCCGCCAGGGATGGACATCAGAATGACTACCGTCAAGCTCAGCGAGGGGATGTGTGGTGAAATAACCACACCTTCAGAACAAACTTCCATATAGAACTCACATACAATCATACACATTCATTCAGTTGCACACATTTCCATCCGATTCACTAATTGTAACTTTGAACACTGTAACTAATGCATGTATGTTATTTCCCTTCACTCCCATGTCCCTCTATACACCACCTTATGTTCTGAATCACTCACACCACATTCAGACAGTTTTCTATATATCTGGCTGTCTGCACTTCTGTAAGTCAGTTCTGGCTATATAGTATTGAAACCTACACTAAGTGCTGTGTCCAACAACCCCTCTAAGGCCTAATAACCTGAGCTAGGACTAAATCAGCCTGCTAGAACTACTCTGGTGGCAGCTTCCTTCTACCCGTTTCTGGTTATCCCCCCTGTTAACCTACCACACTAGCTGTGTCCCCGACCGGTGCATAGACTTTTAATTAAACTAACTTAAAAGTGCAATTGAGAGCCTATGCATACCTGCGGGATATCAGTCACGCTACGACTCAGGTGGCGACTACCGACGGGATTCGATCGACTAATACTTCATTTGCGGTTGATTGCAGTTCCGTCCCCCACAGTTGGTGGCAGCGGCACTACGAGGAGCGTCGTAAAGGCATCTTCCGTGGTGTTCTACTACTCACGACCGTCGAGCGGCTACAAACTGTTCTGCGTTTTGTATTTTACTAGTTTTCTATTTAACGCCATGCCACGTGTTTAATTGGCGAGCGAGCGTAGCGAGCGAGACACTTACAGGGGTAACACAATCGAAAATCGGGGATGTTTATTTATTTATTTATTTGTATACTAGTTGGTGTGCTCGAGCACAAATGGGAGCGAGCTTTAAATTACACTGTTGTTACTCAAACTACTAAAATAAAGTTGAGTTGCTAAATTACGCATATACGGTAAAGGGGATTCAATGCCATAGTAACCACTCCCCTCAACTGTTTGAATTGAAAAAGAAAAGCAACAAAATCAAGTCACGTTATTTAAAATTTTCTTTGTGATATTCTTAATAGTAGTTGTAACGCACAATACTTTCACACAACTGGTTCGTCTAGTGGACAATGAATTGTCAAGTAAATGCTGTTGAGTAGTGCTATAACTGTGACAAATAGTGTATTAACTTACCACCGCCACTAACTCGAATAGAAATGGAGCTCTCAGCACCCGCAAAACAATTCAAAGCGGTAAACAATTCAATTTCTAAGGTGATACGGGTAATGGTCGCTAAACCAGAGGATTCCGTTTAGTGAAGTTTGGGACGGGGTCGAACGCCGAGCGAACACAAAAATACGGAGGGTCAAAGTACAAAATGACATACATACGTCCAAACATATATATAAATAAATAAATAAACAAACATCCCCGATTTTTTCATTTTTACCCCTGTAAGTGTCTCGCTCGCTACGCTCGCTCGCCAAATTATATGTATGGACGTATGTATGTCATTTTGTACTTTGACCCTCGCGTTTATGTGTTAGTTACGTGGTCGACCCCGTCCCAAATTGCACTAAACAGAATCCTCTGGTTTATCGATCAGTACCCGTATCACCCTAGAAATTGAATTGTTTACCTTTTTTAATTCTTTTGCGGGTGCAGTTAAAACTTGAAAACTTAAGGGACTTCCATTTCTATTCCAGTTAGTGGCGGTGGTAAGTCAATGCGCTCTTTGTCATGGTTATAAGCCGTGCGCAACAGTATTTACTTGAAAATACATTGTCCACTAGACTACTGCGAAGGTAAGTCTGTGTAGGTGCATGTCCAGTTGTGTCAAAGCATTGTGTGTTACAACCACTACTTAGCTAAAGAATATCACAGAGAAAACGTTTAAATAACGTGTATTGTTTTGTTGTTGTTTTTTTCCTTCAATTCAAGCAGTTGCAGAGAGTTGTTACTATGGCACTGAAATCCCTTTACCGTGTATGCGAAATTTAAAAACTGGACCTTATTTTCAGTATCTTCAGTGTTAGAAGTCAAAATCATTCATATAAAAATAGTATAGTCTTTAGGCTCGCTCGCCATTTGTGCTCAAGCACATCACTAGTAATTGTAAAGTTTTTGTTTCTGTAGGCTTCCGAAGTCGCTTGCGTTCCTGGCTACTGTGGGGGACGGAACTGCAATCAACCCCAAACGAAGTATTAGTCGATCGAATCCCGTCGGTGGTCGCCACCAGAGTCCGTAGCGTGACTGATATCCCGTAGGTACGCCTAGGCTCTCAATTGCACTTTTAAGTTAGTTTAATTAAAAGTCTATGCACTGGTCAGGGACACAGCTAGCACAAAAATAAGACAGACTGAGCAAAACACGAGACACACACATAATATGTTCAATATTGAGTCCACCTGCATGAGCAGACAGGCCCAACTGCGATGGACTCCTTTACCATAGCCAGAATATACAATTGACACAAAACTCAACAATGACATGACACAAAAAATAATAATCTTTCTTCCTTAGTTCTCATGGATCTTCTTCCTCTCATTGGAGGGAGGCCCCACACATTGGTCCATGACCCTTCTGTTTTCTTCCTTACGTGACTCTAATATATGGTTGGTTCACGAAGATGCATAGTCTGGCGTCGCCGACCCTTTACCTTCCTATTGGTGGGCGGGGAGGAAGGAAAGGGTCTGGTAGCTTTAGTATCAACGACTTGTGCAATAATGACATCATAGGTTTATTGTGTCATCATTAACGCGTAGGCTAAATTCAATCGCGAGTCTTATTTCGTTGCAAGTAACCATTTTGTTAGAATGTCTCGTTGCGACTGTGGTCTTTCAATGATGCAGAACAACAACAACAACAATATGGCTGGTTCACACTTGTGTAGGAGTTGGTCATATGCAAGTGACAAACTCTGGAAACAAGCACTCTTTCCGTACCCTGTAGGGAGAGCTACAAAAACATCTCTTTTTAAATCCCTTTCGTCTGCTCTGGCTTTACACCAACACTCTCTTCATCACTTGACTTTCCATAGCTAACAATGCGGAATAAATTGGGATGCATTGAATATGTGGTTGAAGTATGCACTTAATTAACGATTCTGCAATCTGATTGGAGCACCACTATTTTTGTGCCGATGTCACAGGACACGGCCTCCACCCGGCCGAATGGGAGCTCCGGGGGCGTTGTCCTAGGACGGAACCTCCCCACCAGAACCTGTGCACTAGGATAAACACTCCTTGGTTAGGACGTTAACTCCTCACCCTGTTTGACTGAGTTTTTTTTACCTTAGAAGTATGGTAGATTCTTTGCTTTACTCATGGTTGATTAACTTGAGTTTGATGAACTTTTCAGTACCAGTTTATTCTTTAATCAAAATATTTTAGGCTCCATTCTCACGAGGCTAAAATTCCTGACTACATATTTTCGTACCTAGCTAATAATTGTTTAAAGTGAGCCAGTACAACAGGATCATATCACTACAGTGAAGCAAACAAGATATATAACTACCCTATCTAGCTTTTACCTAATATGTAATAGTAAGAAAAACCTTTAAATTAAAATTCAGACTTTGCATTCAATACGAATTTAGCGAATTACACTTCATCATAACGACTAATATGGAAATCAAGATATTGAACCCTGTTGTTTTAACAAAAAGACTAGGTATTTGATTATGTTAGAAAAATGGGATAAACAATAACTTTTCTATGGGTGGGGGAAAGGGAAATTTTACTGAATAGAAATAATTTGCACGTTAGAAAGTTTTGCATAGGGAACATTTCTCCATGGTAATACAGAATCAGCTCTGCAGACTAACTTTTTGGCTAGGCCCACCCAACAATATGCTAAATCTATTCCCTTGCTTCTAAGTATTTGCCATTTCAAATTCAAAACACTGTAGTATACACCACAACTATTGTAAAAAAAGCTGACTAAAAAGAAAAGAGCAAACTAATGTCGAGCTACTTTATACCTTGATCTCTTCCTCACTTTTTATTTCTTAGCCAAGGTCTGAATCTGAAGTAGATTTTCTTCTTTAGTGGAACATAAGCTTTCACCACACGCTCTTTTTAAGAGCCCTCCCTTCCTCGCTATACTGTGCACACGTGGATCTAAAGTGGTGTTAGTCGTTTATTAAAACGCTGAATCAGCGTTCACTCACCGGTGGCTGACACCTGGAGACAGAGGGGATAGACAAAATGTACCTAATGGCTTGCATGCTGATAATGCGGGAACCGCCTGTGCAGATATAGAGCACGGTGGTGAGGCCTTACCCTAGGGGTGGAGCTCCTGTCCCTAGGACTGTTACTCCGGGTGGGACTCCCCGTCCTTAGGGCCTCTCTTCCGGGGGAGGAATTGTCGTGCGGAGCTGTGGTCCTGTGACACCGGCACAAGTCGTTGATAACTAGAGCTACCAGACCCCTTTCTTTCCTCTCCGCCCACCAATATAGGGAAGGAAAAGGGTCGAGTAGCTGGTTGAAAGAAGATTTAGGAGAGACAAAGCCGTTTTGTAAATTTTATCTCACCAATTGAGCTGAAATGCGAAAAATAGGTAATGTTGATGGGTGGGCTGGAATACTGAGTTCGCTGAAAACGCAGTGATATTGATTCTCCTGACTCTAATTCCATTACTTTCGCCGGTTCACTGGAGTCGAGCGCACAACACATGAAAATATTCTATGCGCCATGGGCTCCTTAGAAGTGCAGCAATTACTGGACACCTCTTCGTAATGTCTCTACCGTCTTTGTCGTAGAGTGTCAACATAGAACAAAGGAGGGAAAATATTATTTGGTAACTAAGGCTATAGTTGTTACGTTCTAAAACAGATAGACAACGAAATCTCGGGAACTACCGCCCGTCGAACCCCTCGGGACGGTACAGCCTGTAACCCTCGAGGTTCTGTGGGCGGTAGATCCCTCGATTTCGTTGTCTATCTATTATGTAGTGGAGGGAGAAAAAAAAAGAATGGTGTAAAATCGCTCTCCACGACAGCTTCTACTATGCTTTTATTTCTGAAACGATCTACACCACGCTCGTACCGCTTTCTCCAATGGTCCCCGCAAAGAAGACTAGTAAAGCACCCGTTGATCGTTTTGGACAAGCTGCCCCATGGAGACTTCTGTGAAACTACCCACTCTTAAGTAGTTAGTAGATGAAGTGAACTGAATTAGCTAATACATATTCTATTGGTTCTTTTTCAAGTCAATGGCCATAGCAAAGGTTGTAAAAAAAAAAAAGTGGGAAACTATTGTAGCTAGTTATAAAAAAAAACAACAACAATATTTCATAATTCAAATGATGAGCATTACAAAACTTGCCGAAATGATTCTACACCTCTAAATGAAATAAATAAATAAAAAATTAAATTAAAATTAAAAGAAAAAACATTTTAGTATCTCTTTGAAAAAGTTAGGGATTAAGAAAGACAAAAGTCAACCTAAGTCCCATGTGTTTGACAACTTTAGAATTTTTTAAGTTGACAAATGGCAAGGCAGTGATTTAGGGGTGTAGAATCTCCGTTCTCAATTTGGGCAAGTTTTGTAATGCTTGTTTTTCGAATTAACACTTTGGCTTTAAAATTCCTTGTTTCCATACATTTTAGAGCAACCTTAGATTTTTTATTTTTTATTTGTACAATGTTAGTTGTTGTTTTTTTACAAAGTTTCTAGCTAATTTGGGCCATACAAGAGTACAGCAAGAGTTATTTTAGTGAGAACAAAACTCTGTAAAATCAAGTACTTCTAAGCAAAAATAATCATACTAGTTCATTTACTTGCATAATGTTCAACTAGCTAGTTATTAAATCTATGAATAAAATGTTAAAGTGAATCTCAAATTGTTTTATATAGTAATGCTGTTAGGAATCTTCTGTGGTAGCAGATAAATGTATGGTATATCCATAGTAGCATTTCTTGCCTGCACACCTTTCTCATACTCCTTCAACTTGGCTGAAAAGGTAGAAATACTTTCCAAAGCTCCAGATTCTAAGAACCTTTTTGCAGGAAACTTTCCAAGTGATATCTAAATTAATTATAATGTTATGCAATATTAGCATCTCAATATTTTGCACATGAATGTGATCATAAACATGTGTGCTTGATGCTCTTACCTCGTCAGGGCTGTACTGAGATAAGGTATATGTTGTGGAAATGCTTAAAACAGCAGTAGCTTCAACTGGTAGAGTTTTTATAAGGGTATCATTAGATGATTTTCCCTTCTCTGCTGGAGGCAGTCGAACCGTAAATGGAGCATTTGGCACGTAACTGTAGATTACATATTGACCGAAGTTGACAGCTGCATGTTGGCAGGATCCTGTGAACATAATGCGAGTACACTGCTTCATCAACTCGCTCTTAGACGTGATGTGCTTAGGAAAGCCTCGGCCTGGGGCGGACCCCTTGTATTTAGGAAACCCATTAGTATACAAATCATCTGCCCACTTCTTCAATTCTTCGTCATCATTCACTTCAGAATCTGACTTGTAGAACTCATCTATTATTGTAGAAGCAAAACTCTCAAAATACTCCCACAGCTTCAAGCCATCGTCTCGATAGTAGAACTTCGGAACCGATTCCAATCCTCGTTCTTCAATGCTCTGCTTTATGTTGGTGATGTCTACAGTATACGCCTCAGAAGCCCTCTTGAATAGATCAACCTTGCCTTGTCCTCCAATACTAAATATCTGATCTATCACTCCACCTTCATTGATAAGAGAGGATCTCGCACGAGTGTTGATAGCTATGGTATAGCGAAAGTGAGGACGCAGTAGCTTATTAACAGGATGAGCATCAGGAAGATTTCTCATAGTAGCCACACAGTAGGTTTCCATAGCAGCATGACAGGAAATATAATGAGAAAAAAGTTGATGATGCTAAATGGCAAAGAAAAAAAAGAAAAATAGGAATATTTCTAGAAGCAACGTAATATGATGATAATAAGTGTGGCCATTGATTTTCTGGTGCTACACTAAAATTCAGCTAAAAAAAAAGTTAGCAAAAATAGTTATTTGCCATAATACATACCTGGGCATGAGCATTCTGGTAATAGATTTTAGCAAGTAGCCAATCCGTCCAGCTGTCACTGGGAACATAAATAGGATTAGGAGTTGATATGTCTTCCTCTTGTACTCCCTGTCTGACCTGAATAGCTATGGGAACTAGGTCATCATCACTGTTCACATACAGAAGGCAAATAGGGGCCGGAACAAAGCACCCCTCACGTGCTGGCAAGTCGTCCATTATTTCCAAGTCACAAATATAGATGCGACCAGCCTGTGAAAGTAAAAATTGTACCTTTCATAATTGTAGTAACTTAAAATATATTTAGTACTTACCTCAATCTCTTGCTCTAAACTTAGACCCCTAGTAAGAAATGGCTTAACTATTTCATTGGTCACTGGAAACTTTGAAGGAATCTCGGTGCACTTTTTAATGACCATTGGGTTGACTCCATTGAGAATTTGACGACCAAATTCTACGTCAGAAGTCCAGCGACCATTTTCATATAAAGGAGTGCTCTCATCTGGATTAATAGAACTGGCAAATTTGGCATAGTCACTAAGATCGTTAACATCAATAAGTACTCCAGTCAAACCTAATTTTGCTAATGCATTTACTCCATCTAAAGTAAAGTCAATATTTTTGACTCGATTGAATTGCTCATCAGCAGGAATACCGTCTTTGGTGTCATCAATTGCAGACGGAACTCCAGTATCTGAAAATATCTGCCATTGATATCTCTTACGCCTCTCATTCAATTCAAACTCTCTTTGTTTCACTAGAATTTCATCTTGTTCTGCATCTTTAAGTAACTCTATTACAAATAGAATTAGATCATTTATTGAAAATAATTTGACATGCTATTGCTTTCTTAAAGCAAATACTGCTTTCTTATGTTAAGCATTATAATTGAGTTGACTGTTTTAGATATGCCAAGTAGCTATGCATATAGAGAACATTGTGTTGACTGTTTTAGGTATGCTAAATAGGCATGTACAGATTGTGGCTTAGAAGTTTAAGTAACAGATCACAGGAATATGTCTGGTTACAGAAACATCTATATCAGTATACTAGGAGTGTTACATGGAATATTACAATACTGTATCTTACTTGTAGCAGATGTAGTAGCAATAGCTTCATTATCTCCTATCCAATGGTAGCAAGGAAACTGCTTCTCTTCTGCAATACTGGTATCTCTGTATCGGTAAATGACACTGTAATTGACAAACCAGAAGTCATTGGTGGGGAGAAACCAATTTTGCTCATTGCCAAAAATGACAATTTTAATATTGCCGAGATCAGCATCAGCCTCAACGAGAAGATCTTCACTTGTTCCTCCTTCAATGCTTCCAAAATAGCCTAAAATGTACAGCTTTGCAGTTGCTCCTTCATCTCCTACGAGAGTGGCATACACTCCGGTGTCAACAGTCCCAGAGCCACTCATTGATCCATTGACTATGCGAATTCCATAATAAAACTTGGAAGCTGCAATTTGTCAATAAACACACAATAAAGATTATTATAATAGTCATAAAATTTTTCAATTCTAATGAGCAATACATGCTTAATTAAAACTTAACCTTATGTTTCAACTTCTTGTTGAAGTCCTCTTTACATTAATTAATTCAGCTGAGAATGGCTGAATTAATAAAAATTATATTTGTTGTAGTATTGCCTATGTCTAAATTTTTAGTAGCAGAAAATGAATTGTTTAGTGCGCAAATGAGATTTGACCAAGATTCTGTTAATTACGAGGAAAAGTGTATTACACCACACTTTTTTCACAGTGTAAACAAAATCCTGACAATTGTAAGCCTATAGATTAATAGGCTATGATATCAATTGTTCACCATGTGCCAATAGGTCATGTACTATCACCAGAGAATAAACTATCTGTGAACATATTGGTAGGAAGTCAGAAACATAGCTGTTGAAATTATATCAGTTTGATTGGTTCAGTTGTGTCCTGTTACACCCTAAAGGTCATAGTCATAATCAGTCAATCTTTATAACGGCTTCTTATATTGGTTAGAGTATGATGTGGTCACAAAGTGTCACTTTGTATTGAGATAGCTTTAGACTCAGTCTTTTGGTAAAAAACAACAACTTTTTTTATACAACAAAATCAAGGCTTGCATCTTCTCTTTCTAATTGACCAATACACTCAATTTACATGAAGTATTGGCTGTTCTATGACAAAATGTAGAATTTTAAGGAATACTGTTAAACTATGTGTTGGGTTGTTCATGATAGAAAGTATTATGCTGGTAAATGTAACAAGACTAGCTAAACTAAGTATTGCTATCAGCCTAGGATTTAGGAGGTAAATTTTTAAACACATTTTGCACTTCTCAGGAAAAGTTTAGACTACACCACCAATTGGCTTTCACATGTTAAATTCTCTATATTCTTTAAAATGGTCACAGTCCTCCTATTTCACATGTCCAAAATATAACAAGCTTTAACTCATTTTCTCAGCCTGTATAGCATATACATATACACCAATGCAGTTTCCACAATAAAATGATAAAGGTAACTTATTACATAGTCAAGTAACCTTTCATATTTTTACACTGAATTGCTATATACCATTTTGGCTGTAGGCATTTAGGTTAAAGGATCCTCCACTGTCTGAGCTAGGGTTGGTCTGATTGGCCACTATTCTTGAAGAGATTTCTGGTACTCCATACTTCGACGCCATTTTCTGTTTAGCCTCCAATAGAGTGAAGATATCAATTGTTCCTCAACTCTTATAGCAAAACTAAGTCATTACTGCACATGCTCAGATGGTGAATACTTACAATAAATCATAGCTGTGTCTCTGGTTAATAAACAAGGAAAAGGAAGTGAAGGTCAAATGTCTTGGTAATTCTCACATGCATTACATGGACACTTGCTATTGGTTCCTGTGGCTAATGCACAATTAGTCAGTCACAATATCCTGATTATCATTCCACCTGTATGAGGATTCTATGATGTCTAAGATTTATAACATGTCTACAAAAAATGGTTTTATAAGTTGCCTTGGATTGTTATTCAAATTTTTGCAAACTAAATCTAAATTAGGGGGTATCAAATCCAATCAACATTGCATAGCTATTTTGTTACCAGGGTTAACTTCCCCACTCATAGTGACCTCTGCCCTGATCACTCACCCCAGTGAATTGGCTAATGAAATTGACATGTTGGAAAGTTAAGAGCCAGCTAAAATGGTCAGTGTAGAGCCTTATTTCAACAGATTGTTGTACATTGGTCACAGTTATTCTATGCTTCCTCAACTATACTGCTAAAAATAAGGTGTTTCAGTTGTTTCATGAGGAAGCTACTGAATAACACAAGTTGTCTAACGGAGACCACATTACTGCTCAAATATTGCCACTTGTTTTAGAGTCACAGAAGATATGTATATATATATATATATATATATATAGAAATATATATAGCTCTAGATATATGCTTGCACATATTGATACCTGCCATAACTAACACATATAATGCTAATAGTAATATAGCTATTACAAGGGGGAAGAAAGAATAATATAAGCAGCATAATATAGCTAACTGGTAATTGATTGGAAGAGCCAAATTACAAAACAGGTTTTTGATAAACCTGAAAACAAAAAATGGTTGAAAGTTTAACAACTTCTCTTGCTAGGGGGTAGTAAATGAGTTTGGGAAGACTCCAACAATAAGTAGAAAAAGTAAAAGGAAGCAGCAATTGACTGCAACCAGGTAAAGAATCCATCTAGATGGTAATTTTTTTGTTTGTTGTTTTGTTTATTAATTCTCAGAAGAAAAAAAAACCATCATAGGTTTTTACCAGAATCTACAGGTAATCAGGTTAGAAATGAAACTAAATAGTTTTTCAATAGAATGAAATTTATAATATGAACTAAACGCTACAATGAGTGATGTCACAACAGCAAGCTCAACATCAATTACTCATACTGAGCCCTAGGGGGCTATATTCAACCAGGAAGCTGGCTCTTCTCATATAGACCAGAATGCTGCATTCTCCTTTCTGGAGAGCCAGGTAATTTCTTATTCTGGAGGTGTGTCTAACCAGGGAGCTGTTTTATCTCCTCCTGGAAGTGGAACTGCCTTCTCTCCTGTTGGAGGTGTGTCTGGCCAGGGAGCTGTGTTCTCTCGTTGGAGGTGTGTCCGGCCAGGGAGCTGCATTCTCTCCTGTTGGAGGTGTGTCCGGCCAGGGAGCTGCGTTCTCTCCTGTTGGAGGTGTGTCCGGCCAGGGAGCTGTGTTCTCTCCTGTTGGAGGTGTGTCCGGCCAGGGAGCTGCGTTCTCTCCTGTTGGAGGTGTGTCCAGCCAGGGAGCTGCGTTCTCTCCTGTTGGAGGTGTGTCCGGCCAGGGAGCTGCGTTCTCTATAGTAAATGTTTACTGCAAATACAATGACCAAACAGGCAGCTTGAATTTCATACTGGTTGTGGAGACCCATGACAGAATAATGTGTGAATATAACTGCTTTATAAAAATCTATAATTCTGACAGTATTGTGTTTCTCATCTACTCACAACTCAAGGTTATTAGTTAATTTAACTTAATTACTCATTAAGTTTCCTGTTTCCTCGTTATTGCATTTTTTATAGTTATGATTATCTTAGGTTCACCAGGCTTCAGTTGTATAAAGCTAAGACCAATATCTTGGTTTTTCTTACTTGTGTATTACTGCTGTCATTGCTTATGTAACTTTTGCAATAAAAGTAGATATGTTTTTTCTTTGGTGTCGACTGTTTGTGCTACCAAACAGGCCCCAACTTCACTGGTTTGTCCTTTTTACCATCCTGTACAGTATGCAGGAACCAGTAATACAGAAGAGAAGCAATTCCTTGTTACAAATAAATAAAGAGAAGACTGAATGCTACAGCTGAGCTAGTAGACAGTTAATGAGAGAAATCACATAAAAAAGGGAATGACAACAATATATCAATGTATTGTGGAAATGCGGTGATAGGCTTAGGAATGTCCTGTTTGATGTTGATATAAGAAATAATTATGAAATTATATCCTTAGACAGAAGCTTCCTCCCCCCAAAAAACTGACCAAAGTGCAGGACTTGTGTCATAGCTAATGAGGCAGAGATCCGGGGATCCCATGTACTTGTTGTGTGGCTATTTCCTTGCAAAAGTAATCAAATTTAGTACCCCTGATTTGAACTTTACCATGAAGGGGTAAAATATTTGAGGTTCCTTATTGAGTTGCTCAGGGTGCCCTTGTCCCAGCAAAAGCCACAGGAAGAGGAAGAAGGATAAGAATCAGGGGAAAGGCTGGTGGGTAGATCAGAGTGAGGTGACATGTAAAGGCTCAAAGTTCAAATGAGCCCTGTAGGGCTAGGATACCATTGTTTCATCAAAACATCCCTGGCAAGGGGGAGGGAGGGGTCAAAGTAGAGATTGGCAATGTGAGGGGTAAGGAGAAGCAATAATTTTTCTTGTTATTTTGAATGTTGTCTATTTGGCTTTAATCTTCTACTACCTTTTCAATTCCCCACTTATGTAATCAGTATCATCAGCCACCACAGGAATGAATGCTATTGGTGATGAACATTCTGAGAATGATAATATAACCCCTATACATTTTTTGCCATCTTTGATATAGCTATCGCCATGCCTCTAGCTCAATGGCTATTTGAATACACAAATTAGCAATACCACCTAAAATTTAACTTCAAACAACCAGTCACTCCTAGTGAAATTATGAGTTTTAAAAACTTGTGTTATTGATGATCTTTTTCTCACCTGTAGCTTAAGTTAAGCTAGCTATAGTTAGCTTATCTCACTCACACCAGGGGAGGCTCCACAGGAAGAGGAAGGTGAAATTGATATACCTATGATTTTGTCAGGGTAGCCAGTGTCTTTCAAAATTGTAATAGAACTGTGTGGCTTGAATAAATCAGTTACTACCACACCTTACCATTCTCAAGGAAATGTAAGCGTATGCAGGCCACTTTATATGAAAGGGTGATTGTAAGACTGACTGGGATGCTTCACTATTTTTGTTTCTTCTTAAGTCCTTCATGATATATACTGAATTGAATTGGTGCAGAACTTTAATCAAATGCTAGATGGTGTGAGGGATTTTGCCAAAAGTATAGAGGATAAAGAGTAGAGCTACAGTGGGGAACATTATGGTAATTTTATAGCACTTACTGCACATGCTCAGTAAATCTGTCAAATCAGATACTGTGCAAGGCACTATGAGAATAATTGAAGAACATAGTGCCTTGCACAGTATCTGATTTGGCAGATTTACTGAGCATGTGCAGTAATTGCTATAAAATTTAGCTTTCCAAAGCAAAAATTTCAGACTGTGTGGCAAGGAGTTACAATCATGGCATCTGACTACGGAGTACCAGAGATAACTCAAAAATAGTGGCCAGTTGGTCAACTTCCTACTTGTCAGGAACAACAACTGGAGCAGATTTTAAGCTGGATTATGATAGAATCAGTAAGAATATCCAAGTACAGAAGTCATGTCTTGTTTTTTACATGTTATTCATTTATGGTGACTAATTTAATAGATCAAAATAATTTATGTAGAGTTAAGACTGCAAGTGTCAAATTATTTGTAAAAATAAAAGCTGATACATATGAATCAGTTAAGAATGTAATGATCTATTCAAGTAAGATGCTAGGAAACCTGTTTCGTCATTAATCACCCAACTCATACCTTGCAATATCCCACATGATAGGGAATAGTCAATCTAAAAGATGAGGTGACAAAAGCTTTAAAGAGGGCAGTGAATAAAATAACTTTTTACTTAGATTAAAAAAAATGGCATGTGAATTTCTGCTAATAATAATTTGTAAGAAGTGTGTCCATATAAATGTGGCAATTAACCCCTTCTCCATACAGATACAAAATTGTCAGGTAAAGGTCCATTTTTAGTGTGTCTGGAGGTGTTATTCCATGAAATGGTTCAACCGGTGTCCTAGCTACATCATGGAAATATGGAGTAATGTGTGCTTTTCTATCATTTATAACAGTTCTGTTTATCTTCTTATGCTTCCTATTTTTATTCACGTTATTCTTTTCTTTTTATTCTATTCAAGTATTCAGCCGTGAAAATGAGTTTCATTCCCTCAGTTCCACCAATAGATAGAGATTCAGTGACTAGGGGTCTCAGTTTAGAGCAAGAAATTGAGGTAAAGGTTAAAGCATTGTTATTAGTTATTTTGGTCTGCTTAATTAAGAGTTGAATGATATCCTTTCATTGCAATAATATTACAATTAAATTTGCATTTTCCCTCATAAACTATAAAACTGTATGTGGGCACGCATTGGTAGTTAAATTTGTAGCCAATTTTGTTTTGATTCTATAAAATGGGTACAGTATGAAATTGTATCAACATTACATACATTAGCTAAGCAGTGGGCTCTGCTGTTATATCAATTGACCACTGGCTTTCATTGCAGCATAATAACATTTTCATTGTTGTAGTACTTAAATTATGTAAAATATGCAATTGGTTATAAAAGTTTCACTCAGTATAAAATGTATTCCAAATGAATGAAATGTTAAATGAGAGGCTTGTGTAGCAATCACTTGTGATTTACTTCTGTAGTTATACAAGTGAAACAATATTTTACTTTCACAGGCTGGTCACATCTATATTTGTGACTTGGAAATAATGGATGGCTTAACACCACATGAGGGGTGCTTTGTTCTGGTCCCTATCTGCCTTCTGTATGTGAACAGTGATGATGACCTCATTCCCATAGCTATTCAGGTCAAACAGGGAGTACGAGAGGAAGACAAATAAAATCCTAATCCTATTTTTGTCCCTATTGACAATGAGACAGATTGGTTACTTGCAAAAATTCATTATCAGAATGCTCATGGCCAGGTGTGTTGATATTGCTGATGTACTACTTATTATAGTGATGGAATAGAGTATATATCTAAAATGCTCACAATTAATTTCATGAGATGTTAGCTTGAGTGATTACAAATTGTACTGTAGTATAGATGACAGTAGCAAAAATTCATAGACTAATTAAACTAACCATAAAAATATGTATGTGTAGCTTCAAAAATTAATTATTTTATATTGTTTAACTAGCTTCACCAGATTTATTCTCATTATATTTTCTGCCATGCTGCTATGGAAACCTATTGTGTGGCTACTATGAGAAATCTTCCTGATGCTCATCCTGTTAATAAGCTACTGCGTCCTCACTTTCGCTACACCATAGCTATCAACACTCGTGCGAGATCCTCTCTTATCAATGAAGGTGGAGTGATAGATCAGATATTTAGTATTGGAGGGCAAGGCAAGGTTGAACTATTCAAGAGGACTTCTGAGGCGTATACCGTGGATGTCACCAACATAAAGCAGAGCATTGAAGAACGAGGACTGGAATCGGTTCCGAAGTTCTACTATCGAGACGATGGCTTGAAGTTTTGGGAGTATTTTGAGAGTTTTGCTTCTGCCATACCAGTGAAGTGTATCTCTAATTTTGTGGCCAAGTTGAAGGAGTATGAGAAAGAAGTGAAGGCAAGAAATGCCACTATGGATGTACCATACATTTATCTGCTACCAGAGAAAGTTCCTAACAGCATTACTATATAAAATACATAATACTACTGCTGAAAACTTAAAAAATTATAGCTATAAAATAGATAGATCACACTGTCTTACAGTGCGGTATTATTGTAGTTGAGTATAACAGTTATTTTTTAGTCAACTAGCTAGCTTTAGTACATAGTACATACAGTTATATAGAGATATAAATTTCATGGTGTGTATATTTTGTATCGAACTTGTAACTTCTAAATTATATCAGCTATACAGTTACTCAGTTACTATTAGTAGTTCCTTCAATACATTTTGGTGTTTTTGTACTTTGACTACATATTAAGAAGTAGCTGTATATACAAGATTTGAGCCACAATTGGTAATAGTTTCAAGGATAAAAAGTGACCAGAAAATCACTTGAGACTTCCATAAGTACAAAAGTTATCTTTACAACACACAGCAACATGGTGACTGAGAACATAATGAAGATAGAGAGCAATGTAGAATTTTAAACTATTCTCATAGGCTATTAGTGAAATGAATAGATATAATGTAAACATACATATTCTAAATCATTATTATGAGCTCATATTGCTTTCAAAAACATATTGAAAAGAAACATACTAAGCTACATACCCTTCTTCATTCATGACAAGTTGTCATAGAGCCAATTCTGATCTACGATATTGGTTCATTTTTAGAAGTCCATAAACGATACACTAATACACGGAAGCAATAACATGATATTTGCCTGACATTTTACTGAAAGCATGTGACATTTTCATTATGTCGGCTTAGTTTACTATAATGTTTATACATCAATGCCCTTGACACTTTCATTACAACTTGTACAATACTAAACATTTACATTTTAGTTTGAAAACTGGAAAATCAACTGGTAAATAGTTTGCCACAGGTCCAAAAAATAAGTGTTTTCATTAAATTTAACTTGCAGCCAAAAATAGCTCATTGTGCAATTTTATTGTAAGAGAATATGAAATATTAATTATTACAGCAAATGACATACTAGCATAATAATAATAATAACTGTAATGATGAGGGTGATAATAATTTGACTCAGTATAATAATATGAAAAGACAATCCCTTAGTTCTATTGAAATGGGGGGGAAAAAGAAGCAGGATTTCTGTTTTGTTTTACACAATACTGATCATGATTTTAAATTTCTATGTATCTCATGAATTATTTTCAGGATCAGAGTTTTTCTTGTAAGTGTTTTGTAGCCCCAAATACAAATGTCGTGCTGCTATGAGTCTTGCACCAAGAATAGAAGCCTCAGTATGCACTTTCTTGTCTTCTTCCTTCCATTGCAGTAGTACTGAATCTGGCAGAAACAGTTGTCCTCTTATATCCAAGAATGATGGCCTCTTGGAAGTTAGCGGGTGCCTGTAATGAAAACATGACAATAGAGATAGTTAATTAATTCCGAGAAATATGCTATGTGTACTTCAATTTTCCTTACCAGCACTTTATCATAATATCATAAATCTTCTTAGGACAGCCTGGGGGAGGTGGGAGTCTGAATCCTTCATCCACCATAGTCAACACCTGGATTAAAGAGAAGCATAACCTCATATTATACTATACATATATTATTTTACAATGGGATTAAATTACTAATTAAGCAGAATGAACTTTTGATTAATTTTTACACAGTTTTCAGGTTTCATTTTTTTTGTAATGAATGGCACATTTCTAAAAGCTGACAATGTGTTTAGTTGGTGAGTGAGTAAGCAAGGCTAAGTAAGATACTATGGTATTGTGTATGTATATATATTTATTCCACCCTAGATATCTTCACAATGATATCTTCAGGTACATGACCCATGAAATAACTCACGATATTTCACACTGTTATTTCACGCTGTAACAGCTAAATGACGCTACTATTCCTGCAACCATTGAAAGGTGAATAGCTACACTTCAATTAACTTGCCTTCAAATGCACTTTGACTTCACTGTGCTACATTAACCCTTTCGATGCTGACTTTCTTCAACACTTTGGGCGTCTGTTAGAAGTCAAATTTGATTTTTGAATTTCTACCGCAATGCAACCGTAAAAATTCAAAAACAACAGCCAGGCATATAAAGTAGGTAGCTATAGCCTTATAACCAGCAATAAGCTTCTAAAAGTTTGCATCTTACAGGAAGTTTCGAGGAGACTCTGAGGAACAAGACTAATCGATTACTCTCGATGTCTGGTAGGAAAAACTTCATCCATATTCTTTCAAATTGCTGAGAGACTCTCTGTAGGCTTTATAGTTTCTATTCTGAGCATTTGAAGTCTGTAGGCAACAAAAAATTTGGGTGCTAGGCGCCCTGGAAATTTTTTTTCTCGATCTCTGTTTTGCAGACAATTTAAAAAATACGTAACTTGCCCGTATGGGTTCAATATTTTTAAAAGAAAGTAGAATGCCTCTGTACATATAAAAAAGAAATGATGGTTTAATCTAAAATAGATTGTTTAATTCAGAGAACATGGACCTGTTTTCGCCTGCATATATGCAGTTATGGCGTCGAAAGGGTTAAATAAACTATGACTTCAATGTGTTGCTAAGTCTACACATGGGCTTCAAAAATATTAGATGATGAGTAAACAATTAATTCAGTGATTTCATGAGCCAAATCTATTGGTTTATTTGTAGCTCAAAATAACTTCTCCCTCGTCTTTCACTCATTACAGAAATGAATCTGTGAATGCAGAGTGACAATTTATGACTCAAAATCCTTCTTCTAGCTCACTCACAAATTTACATGAAGTTAACTACTAGCATTTGCAAGGATAGGGTAGCTAACTGGTGTTCAGTTTTAATAACTCACTTTCTTATTGTCTAATGATTCAAAGGGTTTGTGTCCCACACTCCATATCTCATATAGTACGACTCCATAGCTCCACACATCACTGGCAGCTGAATACTTCTTGTAATGAAGAGCCTAAATGGTACATTTTTTTAAAAAGATTGAAATAGCAAATGTATTTTGAATATCTTACCTCTGGAGCAGTCCATTTCACTGGAACCATTCCTCCATGAGAGATATAATAGTCGTCATAAATAAGATCTCGTGCCATCCCAAAATCTGCGATCTAAAAGTTTGAAGACTAGTCAGAAGTGCTCAGTAGCCATGTATTGCTCATGCATATGTTACTTAGTGTACCTTGCACATCCCTTCCACTGATACTAGCACATTTCTGGCCGCAAGGTCCCTATGAATGAACCTTTTACTTGATAAGTAAGTCATGCCTGATACTATTTGACGGCAATAACTAAGCAGAGTGTGGCCATCTATGCTGACTCCAGTGTCTGAGTCTGTTCTGGCTTGTAGTAGGTGACTTCTTAAATCTCCATTAGGTAGAAGTTCTAGGACTAGCATAATCTAAAAATGTGTTCAATGCATGATTAAAATTCGTATTTAACTAGTGGTGTGCTTGAGCACAAATGGCGAGCGAGCCTAAAACTGAACTATTGTTAAATGATTGATTTTAACTTCTAAAATTTAAGCTACTAAAATAAAGTCGAGCTTTTAAATTCTTAGTAGTAGTTGTAATGCACAATGTTTCACACAACTGAACATACCTATGCAAGACTTACCTTCATGGTTTGTCTAGTGGACGATGAATTTTTCAAGTATATACTGTTGTGTAGGGCTTATAACTATGAATAATAGCGTATTAACTTACCACCGCCACTAACTTGAATAGAAAAGGTGCTCCCGTACGTTTTTTAGTTTTAACTGCACCCGCAAAAGAATTCATAGCGGTAAACAATTCAATTTCTAGGATGGTACGGGTAATGATCGATAAACCAGAAAATTCTGTTTAGTGAAGTTTGGGACAGGGTCGAACATCGAGCTAACACAAAAATATAGGAGGGTCAAAGTACAAAATGACATATGTACATTCACACATATATATCAACAAATATCCTCGATTTTCAATTGTGTTACCCCTGAGAGTGTCTCGCTTGCTCCACTCACTCGCCAAAATATATTGTCTGGAAAAAGTAATATTATGGACTTCTTTCCATTGAATGATAATTGTACCAGTACACAAATATGTAAGTACCACTTACTGGTTCCTCATCGATGACTACTCCATGAAAAGTGACTATATTTGGGTCCTTAAACTGCGCCATTATAGCTCCTTCTTGCAAAAATTTAATCCTGTCACTTCCACATGCTTCTTGTTTCAGTGTCTTAATTGCCACAGGCACTTCTCCTTCATCACTGCTGCACCATTTCCCTTCATAGACCTTGCCAAATTGACCAGAACCAAGTTCAGATCCCACACTACAATAAGGTAACTTAGAGTGATCTTAATTAAAGCCATCAACACTATCACATTATACTGTATCCTGTATTGTGTACCTTATAGAACCTTTGGGAAGGCTGTTCAGTGATTTCTCTATATGATCATTAAGTTCTGTCTCATCAAGTGGAGGTTCCATATATATGTGATAATCCTCTGTCTATCATGAACAGTTATATAACAGCAAGATGATAGCAAATACTTCATTGTAAACTTACCTCAGATAGTGAACTGCATCCAAATCTAGCATACTTGTCATTCTCCTGGAAATCAATTTAACAAAATGCTTTAATTTAGACATACATGGGGTACAAGCAAATTTTTTCATTCTAAAACTTCCCAACGTTTCAACTTCTTGCCGAGTTGACCCCTGAAGAGGACTTCGGCAAGAAGTTGAAACACCGGGTTAAGTTTTAATTAACATAATATTGGCTGTTAGACAGAGAAAATTTGCTATTATAATATACTATAGGTAACAACTCTCCTGAACAAAAATAAACAACATGATAGACTACACCCACAGGCATGGCTACAAATAAAACATTTCAATATTTGGACTGACACAATGATGATTTTTTACTTTCATCAATCACTGGGGAAAGGTCCACAGTGCCAAAATGTAAAGAGTTCATTACTACTATGAGAAGTTACTATTATATTGACAGCATATTAAAATTTGTATTTTAGCTATGCAGTGGAAATTGTATTGCTTTTGACCTGACATGCACGACTGCTAGGGTAAAAAATAAAAAATAAAACTGGAGAGAATTACTGGGAGAGAACTGGAAAAAATCCATAAACTGGAGAAAACCTGGAGAATTCCATGAAGATGAAACCGAAACATCCTGGCTAAAATGGGATGGTTGGCAACTATGTAATCAAGTGACTCTCAACTTTTGCAATTCAACTGCTTAAAAAAGGTTTATGTTCCCCAGCTTGATTAACTTCATTTTTCCACAATACTAGCTACTTTTCCTTGCTAGCTGCATTCATAAGAAATAAAAAGTTGAAGAAAAAATAATACATTTTAGTATTATCTTTCCAATAACATTGTATGCAAAAATAAAATGTTATAAATATAGTAGGAACAGCCATGTTTCTTGTTTTACCAAAAATTTGTCTTAAACAAATGCTACAATATGTCTACTCCATGGAAACTATCTTAGTAGCTAAACCTTTCAATAATAATTCATGCATGAAGATTGCAACTTGTAACACCTCAAAAAGAGCTAAGGAATGTGTCAAATTGAACTCACCAAGCCATCATGGTCAAAGGTTAGATAATTTATCAAAAATACTTACTGGGTTGATGAGGTAGTTATTGGGATTTATATATACTCTTGGTCCAACTTCAGCATATTCTCTAGCTGTATCACACAAGAGCAATAAAACAAAAAAAAATTATTTTGAAATTGACATGAAAATACTATATTATGATTGTGATGTTATTTGCTATTTGTTTTATTAAACTGGTCCTTTTTCACCAACCACCTTAGATCTTTAACTGACTCGACTGAATGATACTTATACAATAACCTGAAACGTCTCAAATAACCATATTTATCACATAAAAATCATTGAATACTGAAACATAAATGTACTGGAAATGAACAACAGCAATATTTTGTAAACATTTTAATATAATAGTATAAACATTTGAAAATAACTAACTTTCCATATAAATTCTGTCAGATAGTTCTTTATTTGAGGATGATTGCTTCTTGTATTTCACATAGAATATTATCCAAGTTGCTACAATCACTACCAAAAGTAAGAGGATAGCAGTAAAAGTAGTGATGATGGCTATTTGCATAGTAGTCAATGATTCAGGATCTACAACATAAAACAAACAAACAAACAAAAATTACATCATTGGTATTAGGTATACGGTTTTCCTGTGTTACCAATAGAACTAGAGCACTACGAGTGCAAACCCTCAGAGCAAGTTACTTTGTCTCTGATTCTTTGAATTCCTATTGGCATTACTAGTAGCATATTTTCCTAGTGAAACTTTTCACCATGCATAAACAATAATATTATTGTGAATAGCTTACATTTACAAATATTGATTTAATAATATATCTAGCTAGCTAGTAAATACTTCTCTAATATGGTAGCCATGCTTAGCTTTAGTCTTATAGAGCAAAGAAATGAATTCTAACAAGTTGGTGTCACTGTTCAGCAACCATTGAAATTCACATGCTCGGTTGGTAAAGGTAATTAATTTAAAATTGCTATGCCATCTCCACAAAAAAAACAACATCTACATCCTGCATCAGAACATATAATGCCAGCTATTGCATCTGAAATGAACACACTATAGCTAGCTCTACCCTGTGCTGAACAGAATGTTTATCCTAAAGGTTGTGGTATGGCAATCAATTTTAGAATGTGTGAGTATATTTAACATAATGTCTTTGAGCATTATCATGTGACATGGTCTACAATATACATGCACACAACTCATGTGATATGGTCTACAGTATATCATGCACACAACTCATGTGACATGGTCTACAGTATATCATGCACACAACTCATGTGACATGGTCTACAGTATATCATGCACACAACTCATGTGACATGGTCTACAGTATATCATGCACACAACTCATGTGACATGGTCTACAGTATATCATGCACACAACTCTACAACATGGTCTTACCAGGTGGCTCGATTATGAAGCGCGTCAGAGGAATTGTTGAATTTCTGCACTGTGCCCGTTTGATAGGATCGTGAACATTACTGTTGTATATGAAATCACACACTTCCACGATTTGAGTTTCATTCACAGAGTGTAATGGCTTCAGCACATTTCCACCAAATGCAACACCAATTTTGCGAGATTTCACTTTCCATATGCGATCATCCACTGTCACATTGAGACAGCAATGGTAGGTGTTATTCTCAAACCACACGCACGACTCATTCTGTTCAATTCCATCTGTTCTGTAAGTATCTACCGAAATGACATCATAAGTATTGCTATCGCTTCTCTTCTCAATACTCTTTACATAAATATTCCTGTGACTTTTATTTGAGTTTAACTCGAAGCATGTTTCCATGGTTTTTGTTGATTCACAGCTGATATAGTCAGGTGGAATAATGTATATATAAAGAATATCATTTTCTATTTCGAATTGTTCCAAATTTTCTCCAAAATATTCTTGGTTATAGTGGTTGACCTCTGGGTAGCTGATAGAGTTGCGACAAGTAAACATTTCTACAAAAGTAATATTACTCAATGATCATAGGCAAATGTATTATTGGACTTGCATCTACCAGGATGCTAGCAAGTTATAGAAGTAGCAACCATTGGTAACCAGTAAAACCATCCCTTTATGCTATACCCAAAGTGTATGCCCCATAACTTGTCCTGTTCCATTTAGCCAACTCACACACAGTCTGTGATGTCTCTCATTAGACTAGCTAATGTAACTATAAAGCTATTTAGCTGGGCAGTACTGCAGTAGCTATGCGCAACTAGCTATCTTCCCAGAGCAGTAAATTAGTTTCCTTACCAGCTATCGCAGTCTCCTGAAGTAGCATCAAAGTAAGGACCATTTCACCCGCCTTCATAATGTATTTACCAGATCCGAAGACCGCAGCACTTAGCTGCGAACTCGACGCAAACACTATAAGCAACACGCAACACACTACCCCACCCACAGCTTTAGAGCGGGTGCTTCTGATGTTTTTAGCTATACACCATGCAAAAAAAAAAAAAAAAAAAAAAAGCTCTGAAGGTAGCTAGCTATGGTTGAGGAGAATAGCTAATTATTTAATGAACAAGTTGCATTTTTCAAACACCAAAATTTATAAGCTATAACTAATTTAGTTAGCTCAACAACTCGTAAGGATGGTGATCATTGCTGTCATTGCTAAGTGGAACTGGCACTACTCGTATAATTGGTCTCTTATTGCCAAGACAACCATATCACACTTGACTGTCTAGAAGCTATGGAGTGAAATATATGGCTTCAACGTGTTTTTATAGCTTTTGTTCTATTTCCAGTTCAAATAAGATGTGTAGTCTCCAAGATATTGAAAACATCTATTGCCGTAGTTGACTATTGTGTACAAAAGCACTAACTATACCAGGAAACCAAAAGAATAGCTACTATTGTTGTGTGCATATGCTGATGTTCGAATGAAGAACCAAAACACTCTCTTTTTCTTTCTTTCTTTTTTGCCAAGATGCTTGTATTTTGTAAGTATAAAAACGTAGATTAATAATATGGGAACATATAATTATATAATATATAATTATATTATAATATATGCATACATATCTATCTATATAATATTTGTTGCATTTTTTATTTTTTTATTTCTGAGATCGTCTTTAGTTTCGCATAGACTCACACTTATGAAATGAAGTTTTGGCGAGGCAGACTGACTGTGGCTAATTTAGCAGTCTACCGCTAGAACGCGAGCGCTTGAAATAACGTTACGTAACTCTTCGAGTTTAGTACGTTATTGTGACGCTTTGTTCGGTATGGTAAAGATCGCTGGATACAAAAATTGGTGTATTATGGTTGAAGTTTCAGATGGACTGTTCTTAGGAAGTGAAGACGATGCTGCTGAAGTAGTATACGGAAAAAAGTGTAAGAATGTCACTCATATTCTTTCCATCGTAAGGGATTTACCTTCATGGCTCCAAGAAGCACCCGTTGGAGATGTGGTTGCTAAGGATGATGAGAACGTGCTGGATGGGAGTAAAGACTGTTTGCCAAGCACAGAAGTAGAGAAACCAAAAAGGAATTTTGCTACTCTGTTTATCAGAGCAAATGACAGTCCAAAGACTGATCTACTGAGCCACTTCGATAAGACCTGCACTTTCATTCAACAAGGAGTGGACAGCAGTGGTGGAGTTTTGGTACACTGGTAGGTAAGGTGTGGTATTGTTAATTCCTGATGCATGAAACGATAAATGAATATAGAAACCTGTAAGAATGAATATAGAAACCTGTAAGATTAGAAACCTGTAAGATTGTAGGGGTACACTATAAGAAATAATTTTTCACTGATATTGGATTAGTATTTTGTAGGTGTGGTTATTTAAAGTCCTTGTAATCCCTGTGTATGTAAGTGTGAACAAAGTTATAGATGGTGAGCTTTTTAGCCGGTCTGTCTGTCTAGTTTGGTTTTAATACACCTGACATTTACCCATTGATTGTAGTATGGAGAGAACACTTTTTAATGTGCTACATTATTTATTTATTTATTTACTTATTTTTCACAAACAGGATACTTAACTAAACAAGTAAAATTAGCTTGCATTGTTTTCGTAGTTGTTTTTGTTTTGTTTGTTGCAATTTTTTTTTTAATGATACAGAGCATGAGTAGCGAATATAATATTTACAGCATAAACACCATGGAAACTTGTTTTTCAGAGCACCTTTCAGAAAGTGTAGTTAGGCCCAAAGTTTGGATATGCTACTATTGGTGTTCAGAGTCCAACTCTCCAGTGTATTGGCAGCTATGCCTAGTAGAGCATTTTTCAGAACAAATTTTCCGGGAGGTTTAATCAGCATTTTTGAAAATTTCAGTAGGGTTTGTCATTTCCATGAATTGATAAGTCTCCATGGAGATTTTTAGGGGGTTGGAGCTATTATTGCCACCCATAAGAGGCTTTAAATAAAGATTCCTGCCAACCAGTATTAATGCACTTTTGTTTATATTACGACAGTTTAAGGCTGATAGTTTGCACTCATGGTGAATCATTTTTATCATTATAGTGTTTAGTATTTACCTGAGGACTGAATCCTCTAATGTCGTTGGTTTATATTGAAGATCTCATTTTATGTTATTTTTAGTGTATATGGTATTTCTCGGAGTGCAACTATAATCCTGGCATACTTGATGAAAAGAGAAGGACGAAAACTGGAAGTAGTTATGGAGAACGTTCAAAAACTGAAACCTGACATCAAGTGAGTCCTAATCTACCATAAAGCAGGTGCTCGTGGTCATGTTGAAATACTGGTATGAATTGACACTATCATATTTCAACTTTTATAGCAATTCGTAGAATTCATTTTGAGATGGCATGAGATTATTTACTATTTAATGCACATGGAATGTGATTTGGCAATATGATATTATATTTCCCATTACATGAAGCAACATAGGCAGTATCAGTCCTACAAGTGAGTCATAGTACATGTACATGTATTGGTAGCACATGTGATAGGTATTAAATTGATAAACACTTCGTACTGAGACGTGCCTTGAAAAACACTCGCTCTCTATCTGTTGCTTACTTTTTGAATTCTTCAAGTTCTTTAATTGGACTTCTCAACAAACAAGAGTTGAGAAATGTGTGATTTAGACATAGGCTTTTAAAATTTGTATTGAAGTTCTTGGGACCACTCCCCAAGTTTGTGTGATATAGGAGCAAATGACAAATTTAATTATGTTTTAATTATTTATTCTTAAACTGACAGGCCAAATGAAGGTTTTGTGGGTCAGCTGAAGTTGTGGGGTGGCATGAGGTGTCGACTGGATCTCAGCTATAAACCTTATAAGATGTACAGACTACAAGTTCACTCCATCAACTACTCCAGTAATGAAGGTACTTTACCTGTTTACAATGACTTGTGGAGTCTATGAGGATGGCTATAATATTGTAATTATAAATTAGTTAATTTCACATTATGTGTTCAAGTATCTTATTGGCTTCTGTTACCCTTTTGTGTTACAAGGCTTCACTAAATCTGTACTAAATATCAGCTTACTTAAACGTGCTTGTAGCAGATGGCATAAGCGCTGAAGAAGAGAAGATTTCATTAGCAGTAGATCCAGGAATCCAAGAGGTGGAGTCCCAAGTGTATTACAGATGTAGGAAATGTAGGTAAGTGAATTTAATGGCTGATTAAATTAATCAAGTTTGAGCACATATAGAGTTTCATGGTATAGTGGCCGTCTGTTATTAGTGGTATGCTTCAGCACAGTTGATGGATGAGCTAACCTTGCTTGCTATTTCCATAAAAGATAAGCATTCTATTTTTATACTTACTTTTATGATTATCAACCAAAGAGAGAGCTTTCTTCCAGTTTTATTGAAGCCTTAGAGTAATATTTAGCAACTCACTAATCAAAGTGCGCACATATGGAAGGACTGAAAGAAATGCTGCAGTCTTTGATGTTCCATTATGGACTTTTTTCCCAGTAAAAACGCACGTCTAAATATCTTCCACTCTGAAAGAAGATCATCCTTATCCAGCAATGGAGGTGAGGTATAAGTAATTCCAGCATACTGAACCTGAGCTTCCTTTCCATAGAACTCGGCTAGTACTTTGATTTCTTCAGCCATAAGAATGTAATGAATCTTCAGTAGGTATGACTGAACCTCTTTGAGAGATTCTGCCTTCTTGGGTGAATAGAAGAAACGCTTCCAAATATTTACCATAGTTCCAAACATTTTCTTGATCTCAGTTATACTGTTTGCTGCTTGTATGCTTGCCAGTTGAAGCCTGTGGCAGGCACAGTGAATGTAAATAGAGTGAGCAGCATGAGTTCGTATCCTTTTTTGAACTCCATTACACTCACCAGCAAAGGTGGCTGCTCCATCATACCCTTCAGAGGTGTATGAGGGTCACAAATATTGGGGGGGCTGGTGTGGGTTCTAATGACAATAGCATGGGACGTTTAGCCACAGTGAGGGAGAGGGTGCGGGAACATATTTTGTTTTGCATTTTTGGGTGGCTAGAAATGCTTCATAATATGCTTAAACTGTGTGTTTTAGCTCTCCTCTCTTTCTGTATCTAGCCTAGTGAAAGTATGGTTTATACAATAATGATATAGCACAATACACAATCTTCATGAAAATACGCCAAAAAACTTTCTGCGTTCAGTGTATACTGCAATGAACTCTTGAGCTATGGCAACCATATCACTGGAGTCAGTAATTTCTTTATGCAAGTGCAGTATGAAGCAGTTATTGAGTCTTTTCTCTAACGTAAACAAGTATTGACAACTTTCAGTGCTGAAAATGATCTTTCAGAAGTGGCTGATGTGATTGGCACGGTCATATACAGCCGTAAAATGTTGTGTACTTCTGATAGCATCGATTTATATACAGCCTGGGTGTTCATAGCATAGCTTCACAAATGGTGTGAATCGATGTCACCTTGCTCACATGGGGCAGGTGTCTAATCAAGCTAGCCAAAAGAGGAAATTGTATTTGAAGCTGGTCAAAGTTAATATCAGTAATGTAGGGGCTGGGTTCCATCATCTAATCTTGCTGGTGCTCTCCTATAACGAGGTAGCTGTGGTTCACCTATGCATTCCTTCTGTGCTACACTAACAACATCATCATAGAATATAGAAAATGCTTGTTCTGTCCTTTGACGTCTATAAAATAGCCTTAGCTAAGTTTACTGCCGACAGTGCCTCCTGGAGAGTTATGTATTTGCCTTGAAGTGACACAGAAAGGGTTTCAGATGCACTGAATATCAAGTAACCAAGTTTCAACCCAAATATCGTTGAAAATTTCTCTAGAGCCAACAATAAGCCATTAGCTTTTAGCCCATATTCATCTCGGGTGGTCTGATAAACTTCTTCTAGAGTTTCCATACACCATAATCATTCAATACAGCACCAATTGCAGCTGTTCTTGCAGTCCATCTCGTAGGACACAAGGGTTTAAGAGTAACAACACCAAAATCTTGAGATTCAGTTAGTTTTCAGAAAAAATATGTGATCTTTTGGGGGAGTACTTAATCAATTTGACTATTTCCCTAACCAAGTCAAGTGCATCTCGTAGACAAGGCATTTTTTCGACCAGCATTTTGAAGACATAAATTAAGACAGTGACCAAGACAATGTACAGGAAGAGCAGCTGGGATTTCATTCCTGATTCTGGTAGCTAGACCATTTCGCCTACCTTGCATATTTCAAGCACCATCGTATGCTTGTCCTCTACACTTAGAAAGTGGTAGAGAACAGCGAGTAAGAATATCAGTAAGCATTGTGTATAGGGTATCAGCTTTGGTGTTAAGGAGAGCATAGAGGCCAACTGGGTCTTCACTATCTCATATTCAGCATTAACCCATCTAATGGACAAATTGAACTGCTCTCTGTTAGCAACATCAGTTGCCTCATCACCTATTATTGAAAACCAAGCAGGACTGTACTCCTTGATATTATCCAAGAGAATACGTAACACACTCTGCCCCATTATACTTATCAGTTCATTCACTATAACTTGAGATAAATATCTATTTTCCTTCATCCATTTCTTTAAATTTGAATCATAATATGAAAACATTGACATTAGCTGATGCAAATTACCCTCACTCTCTTTGTGCCCATGAATAGCTAGCCCTTGGCGAAGAAGGTAACGCGAACAGTGTAGCTGTTTTACTAATGCATCTCATCTCTCACTCTGCTCTTTTTAGCAGCTATCATATGGCACTTCAAAATAGCTTCCTGATGAGCATCACACTGGCTGTGTGAATGAAATTTTTCCAACGCTTTCTTCCAGTTGTTAAAACCCGTTCTAGTAAAAGTAGGTTCTGCTTTACTACTAAAGGTTAATAAACCCTTACTTTCAGCACTTCTGCAGTGAAAACAAAACGCCTTCTTACATGTCACACAAATTGTTAACCACGGATAACTTTTGAACCACTTTTCCATAAAATGTCGGCCATTGTTGGACATGCAAGCAAGAGCTGACTTGCTTGTAGGCTGGTAAGGCTTAGCATTATCCAAACAACAAAGTGATTGACACTCACTGGCAGACATCTGAGGGTTACTTGAAGTCGAGGCTCCTTGACCTTTAGCCTGGAGGTTAGCACCATCCCTATCCTGAAGTTGTGGATCATTATCAGGTCCAAATGTTGATGCCACAGAAGGAATTTCCAATAAACTAGCTTGTCTAAGTCTTTTAGTCATTGTGACTTAGTTAGCTAGCATATGGTCTGTGTTGACTAAAATGCAGTGTCAGCAAGTTAAATGAATTGAAAAACTTGTTAACCTCAAAGAATCTAGCTAGCTGGCACTTCCAATTGCTGTGCAAGCATTGTACTACTACTTTACTAAAATACATCCTCAAATATTGGGGGGGCTGAGCCCCCACCTGAAAAATATTGGGGTGGCTCCAGCCCCCCCCCCCTTCCTATGCCACTGCCCTTGACCAACAAGTTTGTGATAGTTCAAGTTCTTGGACTCCAAAAAGGAGCAGATAGCTTCAGAAATAGTAGCAGCATTTAAGGCAGGCAAGTGAAGAATTGTAAGAAAGTGCTCCTCTGGTTTTCCATTTACAATCCATCGACAACATATTGAAAGTTGTTCAGTACTGCTAATATCAGCACATTCATCAGCTAAACAGAAAAATATGGACTTGATGTCAAACTCTTTACTAATTTTCTGTCTAACCAGGTATCAATAGCCTCTAAAAACATCACTGCTGAAAATTTTGATGTGTACTGGGCATTCCGAGGTCCAGTTTCAATGTGGTGCTCCAGAATTTTATCTCTATGGGAGGCAAGTCACCACTACTGCAAGGTTGAGCTGTATCTTGCTCATCAGTAGGTGCTTCAGTAGACTCAGAAGAACATGGTCGCTTTCTCGAAAACTTCCTGATATCCATCCTAGTTCTGCTACCACTGGGACTGAATACTGTATAGTATGCGTGTTTGTGCTCAAATGGTTTAATGGACCTATGTCAGAATTATTTCCCATCCACTGGGTTAGAAACCAAGTAGGAGGGGTAAGCAAAACCAAGGTCACTACTGTGGCATTTTATTCCCGACCAGAAGGTTTTAAACCTAACCCCACATGGATCTAGAAACCACAGTGATCTAAGTAGTGCAACCTATAGCTCATTGTGGTTACTACAAGCTATACTACCTCATTATAGTGCACTGGTGTGGCCAAAACAGTATCCCACAACCTTTCCCCCTTCCCATGGGAGTCATGAAAAGGGAGAGAGGGATGGGTGGGTGACAATGAAGAAAAGAAACATTGCATGGTATGTTTGAAGCAGACAAAGGTTCTTATTATATTGGCATGTAACTTATAGCTGCACAGTGAAGTAAGCGTATAAAGTACAGTGTTATATCCCAGTGGTGCAGAAACATTTGTAAACAAGTTTATCTTCGAAGGTATGTGGAAAAATAAAACACAAACATGATTTTTAAAGGCATCTAAGTAATTGTATTCATTACCAAACTCCATAATAATGTTCATAAAAGTTATGCTGTTTGAATACTGCTGTTCTAGTGAAACTGCTCCAGTGAGTACTGTAGAACGACATTGATAACACTTATTTCTAAATGTTTCCCCCCCCCCCCCCCCCCCCCAAGCTGAAAATCCTGTATGAACCCCTGGTGTCCAACAACGAAGGTGTGTATTCATGAATAATTTATTAGCTGAGCTGGGTTGTTAAAGCATTGCCACACATTGGATGGGTAAAGGATCGTCGCACTCAGTGGCTTGTGATTAAGGAAGCGGCGACTATTTTGTAGCTAAAAAGGCTGGTGAAGTCCACGAGTGGTGGAAGGGAAAGGTGGTAGTAAAGCCTAAGTTCATAATTGTAGAAGAACAGAGAGACTGAGGACATAAACAATACAAATTTGCTAAATAAAGGAAGAGATAAGATGAGCTGAGGAAGGAAAAGAGTGGTGGGTGTGGGTGTATAAAGAAGAGTAAGTGAGATAAAAGTGGACTGATGTACCTAAAGGCACTGAAAAGAAAATGCAAACTAGATTGGTAGAGAATGATTGGCGAGTGAGACACTATCAGACACTGTCAGACACTATCGGTAACTCAATTGAAAATCGGGGACATTTGTATATATTTGGACGTATGTATGTCATTTTTGTACTTTGACCCTGGCATTTTAGTGTTAGTTTGGTGGTCGACCCTGTCCCAAACTTCACTAAACAGAATACTCTTGTTTATCGATCATTATCACCCTAGAAATTGAATTGTTTATCGTTTTGAATTCTTTACCTACTGGAAGTTCCATTTCTATTCGAGATAGTAGCGGTGGTAAGTGCGCTCTTTGTCATGATTATAAGCCGTACGCAACAGTATTTACTTGAAAATTCATTGCCCTAGACTAAACACGAAGGTAAGTCTTGTGTATGTATGTCCAGTTGTGTGTGAAAGTATTGTGCGTTACAGCTACTACTTAGCTAAAGAATATCACAAAATGTTTAAATAACGTGAATTGTTCTGTTGTTGTTGTTTTTTTTTGTTTTGTTTTTAATTCAAACGGTTGCAGCGAGTGGTTACTATGGCATTGAAATCCCTCTACCATTACATAATTTAAAAGTTCAACCTAAATTTCAATCATATAACAATAGTGTAGTTTTAGGCTCGCTCGCCCTTTGTGCTCAAGCACAATGGATTTAAAAAATCTTATGCTACTGCAGTCTTAATTAGTACATCCAGCGCCTCAGTAGTGTGGCAGGGTTCAGTGTGGCAGGGTTCAGTGTGGCAGGGTTCAGTGTGGCAGGGTTCAGTGTGGCAGGGTACTTGCTAGCTATTATTGTTGTTGTTATTTGCTTATCTGTTCTCATTTCCCCTCTTTTGTTTTTATTTGTGAGAAATAAGAAATATAAAGTTAGGGTTTAAAGCATATGGGTATGAACTCTCAGTACAATTTTATGTTCACTAGTCTAGAGTCCACCTGCTAGTCAATGTTGAATTGAAGCTACAGATAAACTGTCAACCTAAACCTCCACGGATCACACTTTTGATTCTTTGTTTTTGGTTTCATGTTTTTTATGTGCAAATATGATTGCTACTTGTGTATTATTCTCTGAAGGCGGTTATTATTTACTGAAGACTCTGTTTTGCAACATGAACTAGGATATGGTCTACTGGCATTTCATCCTCACTGGCAAGCACACCAAGATACTCACAATAATCGGCCATTACCAGATGACTCCTGCAGCTCATTCTTCATAGAGCCAGTGGCATGGATGGAAGAAGTAGTGAGCAGCGGAGAGGTGACTGGGAAGGTCAGTTATCTTAGTGATGACGTAAATTAAAATACAATGTTTTTTCTTTTAACCATCCTTACCGGTTTTTTTCCTTATAGAGATTTGTAATAATGTTACTTTTGATACAAGTAAGACAGTATTAGATGAATTGGGTATATTTTTGAATTTGACAGGAAAGCAATTGAGACACTCTCTAACTATCTTGATTGAGATTTAGATAGATATATACATATGTATGTGTTGTGTGTAGAACCTCTGTTTTCACATGCGTCAATTGGCAAAATGTATAGAAAAATAAGCAATTAAAGTTGCAAATTTGTAAACCATTCAGTTGATTTTGATTGAGAGCAGTCTAGCTGACTAGCTTTTGTTTACTTTGTCAACTGCCTAACATTGCATAGCGAACTGTGAAAGCTACTTTAAGATGGCACTACTTCCTCATGCTCTATTTGTGCGTGAGCACACCTCTAGTTATATGTAGGATGAAAGGTTAGTGGTCCCAAGTCACCAATTGAAGACCCTTTACCAAGATTAGTTTCTTAAATTAGGGTGTTTTTAGTAGCTGATTCCTTGTTATCAAGACCAACTGGTACGTCTTCAGAATGACTAAATGGTACTACAGAAGCTATCGGATTACTCAGAGAATTGAAATAAGCAGTAATTCTGTATACCGGTGGGTGTGGTTTGTGGAAAAATTTGATCTATTTTTAGTCTTAAAAAGCAACACATAAGACACATAAGACATTACTGTGTAGCCTAATTGGGAAGCTTTAATCACCATTTGTGGTCAAGCATACCTATTATGATATATATGTTTATGTATGGATAGTATGTGGTCCCATTTTAAACAGTAAACTCCATTCTTCCTTTGGCCTTTTTTTTCCCTTCATTTTTAAGTCCAAAAATTGGAATGATTTTTGTTGCCATGGCATTGAACACCCTTTCCAAATAAAAAAAATCCAGCCCAATACTTAAAGCTTGTTGTAGTCCTCCGTGAGGATTGAACTGTGTGTGCTGTGAGGAGTGAACTGTGTGTGTGTTGTGCGGAGTGAACTGTGTGTGTTGTGAGGAGTGAACTGTGTGTGTGTTGTGAGGAGTGAACTGTGTGTGTGTTGTGAGGAGTGAACTGTGTGTGTGCTGTGAGGAGTGAACTGTGTGTGTTGCGAGTGAACTGTGTGTGTTGTGAGGAGTGAACTGTGTGTGTGTTGTGAGGAGTGAACTGTGTGTGTGTTGTGAGGAGTGAACTGTGTGTGTGTTGTGTGGAGTGAACTGTGTGTGTGCTGTGAGGAGTGAACTGTGTGTGTGCTGTGAGGAGTGAACCGTGTGTGTGTTGTGAGAGTGAACTGTGTGTGTGCTGTGAGGAGTGAACTGTGTGTGTGCTGTGAGGAGTGAACTGTGTGTGTGTTGTGAGAGTGAACTGTGTGTGTGTTGTGAGAGTGAACTGTGTGTGTGCTGTGAGGAGTGAACTGTGTGTGTGTTGTGAGAGTGAACTGTGTGTGTGCTGTGAGGAGTGAACTGTGTGTGTTGTTGTGAGAGTGAACTGTGTGTGTGTTGTGAGGAGTGAACTGTGTGTGTTGTGAGGAGTGAACTGTGTGTGTTGTTGTGAGAGTGAACTGTGTGTGTGTTGTGAGGAGTGAACTGTGTGTGTTGTGCCTTCTACATTTTAGTTTTCAAATTCAACATTTCCCCCCTCACTATCTAGAAAAGCAACAACAAACACTTCAACTTTTTCTGTTAACACTCATGATATTGTCTCACTCACTTGCCAATTATTGGCGAGCGAGACACTTACAGGGGTAAAAATGAAAAAATCGGGGATGTTTGTTTATTTATTTATTTGTATATATGTTTGGACGTACGTATGTCATTTTGTACTTTGACCCTCGCGTTTTTGTGTTAGTTATGTGGTCGACCCCGTCCCAAATTGCACTAAACAGAATCCTCTGGTCTATCGATCAGTACCGGTATCACCCTAGAAATTGAATTGTTTACCGTTTTGAATTCTTTTGCGGGTGCAGTTACAACTTGAAAACTTAAGGGACTTCCATTTCTATTCGAGTTAGTGGCGGTGGTAAGTCAATGCGCTCTTTGTCATGGTTATAAGCCGTGGCAACAGTATTTACTTGAAAATACATTGTCCACTAGACTACCGCGAAGGTAAGTCTGTGTAGGTGCATGTCCAGTTGTGTCAAAGCATTGTGTGTTACAACCACTACTTAGCAAAATAATATCACAAAGAAAACTTTTAAATAACGTGTATTGTTTTGTTGTAGTGTTTTTCCTTCAATTCAAGCAGTTGCAGAGAGTTGTTACTATGGCACTGAAATCCCTTTACCGTGTATGCAAAATTAAAAAACTGGACCTTATTTTCAGTAGCTTCAGTGTTAGAAGTCAAAATCATTCATATAAAAATAGTATAGTCTTTAGGCTCGCTCGCCATTTGTGGTCAAGCACATCACTAGTTATATGCATGTAGTAGAACGGTTAATTCTCAATAATTCAAGTCATATTGACTTTGAACTGTACCTTCTAAACAGTTAGGTGCATATATACCAGCTCACTTGCCACAGAGTGCAGTTTGGTCATTTATCTGATTAATAATCTATTTGTTACTCTCTGGTTTAAAATTGTGGTATTTATCTTCCAGGTTCTGTGTCCTAAATGCAGCTCTAAGCTGGGTTCTTATAGCTGGTCTGGTTTGCAGTGTTCATGTGGCCGCTGGGTGACACCTTCTTTTCAAATCCACAAATCTCGTGTAGATGATGTGAGGACATTGACAAAGAGGAAGCCAGCAAGTTAGACATGGAATTCATCTGTCTTGTCTCCCACAACCTAACTACGGCCATTCTTGTCTCCCACTAAACCTAACTGCGGCCATTCACGCTTATGAACAGCACACTAAGCATATGTAATTATTATTATAAATTGTAAAAATTCTATTTGAAATCAAATTTAAACAACTCAATGACTAACAGTTATCAGCTGGGAAGTCCTCCTTTCTTAGTTTGTAGAATATCTTTGCTTTTCTAAGAAACCTAATTGCTATTTCTTTAGGTGACTCTGGATCCTCTATCTCCTGTTCTGTAGTCTTGGCAAATGGTGGTGTTTGATGTGTGCCTGTGGTGTATTTTGAGATATTTTCATGCAATTCGGGTCTTGTGGAAACCTCTGTTTGGGAACATGCACTCTTCCACTTATTTTCTAATGCATCCATTTCTAATGGTTTATTTCTTTTCAATAAATGACTGACTGTTCTCTCATTTGATCTTTCACTGCAACTTTTATTTTGTGTCATGGGAATGAAGTTTTCTCGAGTTTCTGATATCTGAAAGGAAGAAAATAGAAATTATGGCTATTAATATAACCTATATATCTATTAAAACAAGAATAGATTAAAAATGCTGTTCTGTGCATGCATGGCTCTATTATTTAATTTTGTGTGTAAAATTGAGCTGTTGTGAGAGAATTCTTACTGTGTTTATAAATATAATTATCATTTTACATTAGATTCTAACAAACTAGTATACAAAAGAAACCTGAGTATCCTAAAATTATTGTCACTATTATTATAGTACCTCAGCTGTGTCTATTGTTCTTGATGTGTATGATCTAAAAGCAATTAAAATATACTTATTATTTGCACTGTCTATAGTGACACTAACCTTGGAGTAAGAGAAGAGCAGCTTTTTTCAGCTGCAGGCTTTACTTGTAATTTGTGTGTAGTCAAGTCCAAGTCTTCTTGAATGCATTGATTATGTTTGTTTGTTGGGTCTTCTTGTGAATGAGAGTATGGAAGACACTTGCTAGTCAAGCTATCCAAGGCAACGTAACTTGGCTCTGGTGAGTAATTTGGTGCAAAGCCATCAATTTGGCATAATGGATTTATTAAGCTAGATTTCTCTTTGTTTTCTAGACTGCCATTATTAAGTTGAACAATCTTTAATCCTTTTAAAATAGTATGTGCGTCTTTTAGAACTGTTTCCTTGGGAACATCAATTCTAGTTTGCCAGTTAAACAATTGGGGCAATGTTTCTGGTGTATTTTCCTTGCAAAGTGATTTAGATGCTGGATGAATGGAGTTTCTTTCTTCTGGCATTGCATTCAAGTGTGTAAAGTTATGCTCTCTTTTACTTGAGTGTTCTTTACTTTCTAATTTTGACTCATTTGGTATGTGTAAATCACAAGTTGGTAGTTGTTGGTCAGCATCAGAGGGAGCTGAAGAAATAAGCACATGTTTGGTTTCTTCTGTCCCAATGTCTTGTGTTGATTGCAAATGTGTTCCATACTGGACTGAACTTCTGGTATTTTGTGATGCAGCAGTTGTACCTTGTGGTGAAGTACTCAAAGTTTTCTGTCTATGCAAAGCTTTTTGTTTTACTTCAGCTTCACGAGGCATGGGTTGGTGGGGAACAGAGTGGAATGTATTTGAGGCAGTGCAAGTTGGTCCAGTAAAGCATGGTTCATTATTCATAGTGGTATGCTCATTTGTTTTGAAAGAGTGAACTGTTTTACTCTTCAATGCATTTGTATTCATAGATATACTTGTATCATCCGGCTGGGATGATACTCCAGAAGATTGAGATTTATTGGATTTTGAGTCCAATTTATTGAAATAGATGGAATCTATTACACCTTCTTCTATTTCTTTTGTAGATGGTGAAAGTGTTAATGGGCCTAAGGCTTCACCATTGTAAGACTTCAGCTTTTCTTTCATAATGTCTTTTTTCTTAATGTAGTCCGTAATTGCCTGCTCAAGAGCCATTTCAAAGGCTTCAACCATTACTGAATATTGAAGTCTCTGTAGCATTGAATAAAGATCTTTCGAGAGGTTCGGTATAGACAAACTTCTAGATCTATTTCTTTCCAAGGCAATATTATTTATTTCAGTGTCTGTCATAATGCCATTCATTTCATTTACATTTTCTAGTATTTCTTCAATTTTTTCAATATTTTTTTGAGTTAAAGTTTCTCTATTTGTATAAAAGGTGAGACCAGATCCTATTTGAGTCCCAACATTTCTACTGCTACATGTTTTTTGAATGCCAATGCTATGTTTCTGAATAGGCTTCTGTTCTGAAGTTGGTTCAGAGTTAAGTTCTGCCCTAGGGGTACTATTACCAGATAAGGAATAGCTTGGAGGCACTTCAATGCCTGTTTGATTATTTTCACTGCTACATAATGTCTCAGTAATATCTTTTGTCTCTTTTTGTAGCTCATTTTTAATCGGGTCCATTTTTTCAGTAGCACAACTATGTATCAACCTTTTCTTAGACATGTTTTCGGCATTACTGCTACTACTTTGTGAACTTTTCTTATTAAATGAACATTTCTTTAATTGGCTAGGTGGTGAATATTTCTTTGAGACTTTTCTCTTGCTTGACTTATCTGCTTGAGCTGGTTTTATGAAATGCTCTGGTGTTAATGCCTGAGCAGGAGGTTGTCTGTTTAAAATATTGGTGTGTATTTGTACTTTATTTTCTGGTTTACATTCTCCTTTATTCAACTCTGAAGTAGATGAAATACTCTCTCCACATAATGGCTGAAGTTTGCTTTTGCCAAGGTGGGCTCTAGTTGGAAACTTTAATTCTTCATTTCTGGTACCAGTATGTGCTTGTGAAATGGAAGAGCTCAGATGATTATATCGATTCCAATCCTCACGAATATATTTTTGCTCTTGTTGGGTTAAAGATTTGAGAAGTAGATTGGCCTGGATAGGAATTCTTCTCTGATATTCTAAAAATGCTCTGCAAAGGGAATAATTAGCTATATAGAATCAGTATTACAATCCTCACAGACATGCCCGCTAAAGTGACAATGCAGTTGCATTTGTGTGTATGGGTTGTGAGGGAGTCTCATGGGATTTGATAGCAACTACATCATTATTATGCAAGTCATTATGAGTAATTTACATTGAATCGACCTTCAACCAGGTCACTGTTCTCTCTACCAATTAGGTCAAGTTTAGGACTTACTTTCTGCCAAATTTTCTTGCAGCTTCGTCTGCATCTCTGATAGCAAGAAGTAGCGTGTCATGAACCAAATGTACGTTAGACAATAGCTTAATTTCATAATGTGTAACTATATCAACCATAAACTTTGCAGCATATCTACACAAAAATGATATAATTAATCAATTGTTTAGTATAAATAACATGGTTTCACCTTCTTATGAGATGACATTTTGAAGGAAAGCCGTGTGTCAATAAACAGTACAACAATTGTGGTGATGGCGAATTCTGTGTTGATTCACAAAATTATTACATTTTATAACAAGAAAGAAACGAGGAACTTTAATGTCTCAATTGACTTACAAGTTTCCTAGAATCATACGAAGAACCCTTACCAATTCTAAATTAATACCTTATTTATTAATACACAAGAATACTATCGTAAAGGGATTCATAATTGGGCATTTTGGACTGAGTGAGGCCCAAGCAGTATGGGAAATTAAAATGTGTGTGATCTCACATATAAGTAGTAAAAATATATATATTTAACTTCTCAGTTGTTTGCAAGTATATAGTTTTAATTTATATGACTAGCTAACCTGGCTAGCAGCTTTGTGCAAGTCAAATTAAGCTTACCACAATGATAAAATGTGTGCATATTTCTGCTGAATTGGCAATAACTCTGACCGGTTTAACTAGCAATGAGATAAGAATTGGAATTATTTTCACTCCCAAAGAGGACACGTGAGGTTTGAGGACACTTGACAAGTAGCTGACAGTTATACAAGCTTCTTTGATAACTTGAGATCGAGGATCTTTCAGCTACAGTAATATAAAATTAATCCATTAAAAAAAATCATACTTTAACTTACTGAAGTAATCAATCCGACTTCCATGTCTTTAATGAGCGCTTTAAACTCCTGTTTGTGAACTGTATTATGAATTCCACAAATGACTCCACGAAATTCTTTCAGCTACAGCCAGTGTCATATAAAATGAAAATACATGTGAATATTTCACAGCAACTTACTGCATTTACTCTGATATCCCAAGACACTTGTACGTTGATCAGGACTTTAGATATTTCACTCAAGTTCTTATTGAGTTTATAATAGTTCTGAAACTGTGACATAAACTTAACTGTAATAACAATTACTACAAGTATTATACTTGCATACTATTAACTATACATTAACTTATTAGATCCACTTACTATTTGGAGGTATTTTAATCAATAACGTACCCTAATTTCTGTGACACAAGAGAATTCATTTTCAAAGTCTTGAATTCCAATTCCTTGAGAACTGCTGCTGCATGACAGAGAGCTAATACTTGAATTAGTAACTGCACGCTTTTGAAGTGTTGACTGATTTGACATCTTGTAAGATGAAGTTGAACTCTGAGAACGTGAGAAGCAATGGAGGGAATCATCTTTGCCATGAATTAATGGCAAGCTCTGCCTCCATTGGATGCTAGAAACTGAATGTAGAGTACTTAATGAAGAATTGTAATTAATACAGCTTGTATCGGTCTGTCTAGCAATGGTAGACGAGTGTCCATCTTCACCAAGTGAACTTGCCCTTAGTGCTCCATCAGAAGTTGCCATTTCAATATCACTCACATTTTTATCACTACTGACTCTGCTTCTCTTGTTGACTCGGTTGTCAAGTTTAATTTTCGCTTTCTAAAGGAATAAAATTAATTTAACCTAGCCGACTTTATCAATGTACTATTACACCTAGTTGTATGATAATCAACTGGTACAAATCAGTTCAACCAACGTAAGGACAAACCTAGAAGAAGGCTAAAAGTATTCACGGAAGTAGAATCTATGATGTTATATCATATATATATCCAAAGTCAGCCAATGATCTAAAGTGTAGAAAAAGCTAAGTATGGCTTACCAGCAATTCTGTCAATCTCTTAATTACTTCCTCCTCCCCCCCTGCCCCATAGAGGTCGTGCGGGTGACGTCAACTAATGACGTAATTACGAGGTGGAGGTCAATCCATGGAGGGCGCTTGTATAAAGTCTTTGTGCTTGGCTGCTGTGTTGTCTGCTGTCACCTAGAGAAGAACACGAACAGGTTTCCCTCTACCTTAAAATTGCACCAGTTTATCCTGATAATGCTCACCTGCTAGTTTAGTGTGAAAAATGTCCAGTTATGATCAGTGCAGAAGCTACCTACTGATAATTGTAAGCCTGATTGGGTAACCACATTATTGATGTGGATTATTTCCAGGGTTTAGATCCCAAAGTAGCTTCACAATGAACTATTTCATTTGTTTCAAAGTCCTATGGAGGGAGGATACTTGGATAAATAAATGGTGGAACAGTCTATTTTAATTAATCATGCATTTTTTATTACGTATTAATTGTTCAATTTAATAAAGTGTTTGTTACAGTTATATTACTTTAGGTGAGAAAGTTTCAATCTAGCTAAGTGATTTTATTCTGGCAGACCAAGGATATACATATGGAATTAATAAGCAAGAATGGCAGAAGTGAAAACCTCCCTCTGATGCTGTGATACAATCTGCATGAAGCAAATTCCATGTTTTACTTCGAGGTTGCATTGATTGTTGTTTCTGTGTTTAAATGAATGATCACCAAGCTTAGGAAGAAAGTCTGGCATCCGGTTAATTCTCTTTTTCTTTGGCCTTATTATTATTTTTTGTCCCCTTCATTTTCTGATGGTGTTTGATATGTCCCTTGGCTGGTAGCTTATTATCCTTATTTCTTCCCTCATACTTGAAATCTCAGCTCTAGGAGCAGCTGGAGAAAATAATTTGTAATAATAATAATAATAATAATAATAATAATAATATAATAATAATAATAATATAATAATAATAATAATAATAATAATAGCTTTAAAATTATAAAATGTCAATAGAATGCTCAGCACAACCCAGAATGGCTACAGCATTGCCTCTTGCAGCACTGCCACTGAATAAGGTAGTTGTACTATTATCCAAAGGTGACAAAAATAAAGACAAAAGGAAGTGTTGTTCTTTGTAAACGATTAACCTGAGAAAAAAATGAGTATTCACTATTCTTTAATATACTATGCGTTGAATTTTTGGAATTCTGTTGGCCTAAACTTAAATAGCCTGGAGTCTTGCACACCATCCATCCTTCACTAGCTAAACCTTCAGAATCGGCCCAATCACAGAGCCTACAAAAAATAATAAATAATAATAATAATAAAGTACTGCTATTAACATTTCTAAGTACTTACTTTTGTTTCTCTGTTAGTCATAAGGACTGGTAGTAGAAACTACAGTAAGCTTCATGATATATTGGGAATCAATTGTTCATTTGACCAGAGACTATCTCCTATACGGCATAAGGATCAGTGTCAAACCAAATTATTTGCAAGAACTTTAGCTTTGTACCAGCTCCCAGTAGTGCTAGAAAAAGTGAGCCAGCAATCTCAGAATACTTGGGGGGGGGGGGGGGGGGGGGGGGAGGGAACCTTGCAACTGCTGCCAATAGTGCTACTCTAAATCAGTTTCACCGCGGTACTTTGCCCTCCAAAGCAACTGTTGCTAAGAACGCCCACGCATTAATTGGTCAAACGCACGACCTCTATTCCTACAGCTGTACTGATTTGTTCTTGCTTCGCAACTGATGAAGACATAATATGGTTCAAGTTTCTCTAATCCTAAGACTATTCTTAAATACTTGTATAATAACAGAATATTGCAACGAACAGTTTTAAGTAGCTGTTAATTTTCATACTTTGATCATATTTACTAATTGGACCAAAAAGTGTTCTAAAAGACTTCACTACATACACACATAAACACACACACAGCAAATGTCTTTCCCATTTTGCACAGAAAGTTAATTAATGTGATCAAAATGCCAAATGATACCTGATATTTTTTCTCTGCTGACTCTAAATTCTTTAGTTTTTCAGTCAATGTCTTCATCCTTACTGGACTTATCCGACATTTATGAATGAGGGAGTACAGCTTGCTGCCTATTGCACGGTACATTTCTACTAGAGTATCCATGGCAGCAGATCGTACTTGAATAGCACCATCACTAGTCAGAGTACAAATGATAGAAAGAAATTCTCCAACATTTATCTTGTCGGCACCATACCTGCAGATAAGAGAATGCAAGTATCCAATTATCCACCCTATATATGGACGTTAACATAATATTTAAAAGACAGATAAACGTCATATGTAACTTCCAATAGACTTTCATTAATTTATCATCTCCTTACACTTTTATGGCATTAATAAGGCAATGCAGTCCTTGCTCCTTTACTCTCCAGTTTTTATGTGCTGAGCTGATCTCCATGATTCTAGTTAGGAATTCATTAGGCTTCCCTACACATTGCTTGAGGAGAATTTCAATCAAATTTTGAGCAGATTCTTGAACCTGTACTTTACCATCTCCAAGCCGATTCATGAGCTGAACTAAAACTGAAAAATAATTACGTAATTGAATTTTGGAAATAGCATTCGACACAGGAGATTCTCAATTAAATTTCACTATGCAATGACCTCAGTGACCTCAGTGACCTCAGTAGGTTAACATGGGAAAGCTAATATCTTACTAGCATTAATGTAGCCATAAAAATTTCTTTTCATTCTTGTCGCAATAATGCCAATAATTTTCATGGCAGTAGTAGAAACCTAATGACCACACAATATAGAATATAGCTATGAATTAATGTAGACCACATAAACAATCTTAACCTGTAGACTAGATGACTTTATCCAGTTAGCTAGCCCAGAAATCAAGTTCCTAAAGTCTTTTATATGTTGGTGTCTCCAGTCATCTCTGCTAAAATACTGGACCATTGTTTGCGCCAATTCTAACCGTTTGCGAGTGTCCTTTACCTCGATTATTAGGTGGGCTATATCTTCCTCCATTAGGAGGCGGTTAGGATTGTGGGGTGCTTTAGTACAACTCGGTTGGGACAAACTTTTCTCTGCTACCGCATTATTTTTTGAGGCACTCAAGAAGTGACGCTAACTACACTATGACTTCTACCGTTTCTCTGAATGCATAGAGGAGCCAATTACGGCGCGAAAGGGCTAATAAACTGCGTCTGTGTCCTTTAGATCCAGCCGTGTAAATATGGTAGGGTGGCGCATTTGTGACTTTATAGAAATTCCTGTCTCTTAATTGTAAGTGACAGACTGAATTGCAGTCCCCCATCATCATCATCATCATCATCACCATATTATTTTATTATTAGCTATTATTATTATTATTCTTGTTATTATTATTATTATAACTTCACATTAAAGAAAGGAAGTAGCAGGTGAGTGATAATATAGAGTGACATAACTAATCATAGATGTCTAAAATAAGCTGCTCAGTTTGACAGTATCTATGTGTACTGCATACTTGAGAGTCCACAGGAACAGGTAATCTAGAAACTAACTTTCCACCCTTATTTCAATTTTTTGTTGAACTAGTCCACACTGCATGATTGAATTATTGTGCGGAGGCATCGATTGCAGTCGAATGCAACGATCTTTAAAAAGAAATTTATTTACTAGCTATGGACATTAATATACACATTTTAAGAAAAAAATCTAGTTTCATAACGTAATTTAGTTCAATTAATGTTGACCATTATACTAGAGGTTATCCAATAATGCTCTTTTGCCCACAAAATAGCACAACAAATTTTAAAATTTTATGACATATTCTTTTTATTTTTTATTAGCACATGAGGACAACTGATACATTTGCAGATTAGTATTGATATTGAACAATGCTATTTATAGTCTCTGATCAAATAAATGAAATGAACAAGTATGCGTTGTAGGGTTAGTTGGAGGGGAAATTTGCCATCATGGCAGCAAGAAATTGAATAGCCTTGTGATTGACACTTTCTTCTATAAAACACATATACACAAAAAGACAATATGTAATATATAATATATATGGAAGAAACAGTACTGAAGTGGTACATAATACCTACATTATACACTATATTGGGTATCAGAGGAGCAAAATGGTGCAGCCAGTCAGAAACTTACGAGTTACAGGATTATCACATCCAGTAGGTGAACTGAGTCCACATCGAGCAATATGTTCATTTTCAGGGACGTAGAAGCATGAACCTGTTAAAATGGTCCAGGAATAAATAATTTGTTAATTATGAATATTGTGCAGTTCTCACCCATTATTCCTGTTTGATAGAACCGAATTGGAATTGTCCTTTCACCAATAGTAACACTTCTGTCACCTGGAGCTTCTACAGCATCGGAAAGGTCACCATCATTACAGCACTTTTTCATAGAACTTTTGTAACACATGCCTGAAGGCCTCTCATCTAATTAAAAACAATTATATGACAAGGTATAGAGTAATAAACAAAACTGAACATACCACTTAAGTCGATGGTAACTCCTATAGGAAATATTCCTATTTTTGAATAAGCGGTGTTGGGCTGATTCATATTGTGATGTTCTACACCAAAATTGTTCGGTCTTGGAGAATGCCATGGTAATCCTACACTTTCTTGAAGAAGAAAGATGAAGAGGAAATATATAGCAATCTTCATTATTCTATAGTTTAAGGAGGCTAGATGAAACTTATCTTCTGTCACTGGTGAAAAAACTGCGACTTCTTTTATACTCTTCAGGTATTTTTTTAATTATAATCAACACTTCCTTTATAAATTGGCTGGGTTCCACAGTTGGTAATTCCATTCCTCTTACTAATACATTTCTAGCCACAAACAAGTGACCTCAAAAAAAATTTTTTTAAAGGATGTTACACCTACTCATATGGGAATTAATATGTGGCTCTCATATCCTGTAAGATAAAAAGCAGTAGAAACTCATACTTGTAGGAAATTACAGCTCACACTAGACCAGTTATAACTGACTAACAGCCGACACAAAATGATTTCACACTCTTAGGAACTGGTTCCAGAATGTGTTATTAGAAACAAATGTTGTTAATGTCATACTTGGTTGCAGAGAGAAGCTGTGCTTCCTAGAATACTTTACTTAATTACAGCAACTTCTTTTTATTTACTGCAAGATAGATACATTCAACTTCATATCCAATCCAAGAAAAGCTATTTCAATGGTAGGAACTTATCTATTACATTACTAGTACTCATTATAGCTGGAAATACATTGAATCTGTCTTAAATATGAATTATTACAACTGTTATTTGATAAGCCAGTCAAAAATGAAAGTATAAAATGTATTTACAAAAAAAGGAAGAATTGACTGTAGTAATTCTCATTAACATCCCTATTAGATATTTCATTTTCAAGTTCTACAGAAATAGCTATTATGGACTTGGCAAATAGTTAATGTTTAAGCTCGTATCTTGGTTCCTGGGTGTCAACTAATGGATGACCACAAGTCTTTGCTTTGGTTTGTGGTAGTTTGGGGAACCCCTACAGCCAACTTTACACTCTGTGAGTTTCAGGCTACAGTAGTGAAGATCTCTGGCAGAGTGGTATGGCAAGAAATTTCACTCACCTCTGGCTGTGAAATAAATTAGCCTGCTCATGCCATATCACACTCGGGACTCCTGTAATAAACACAATTGGCTCAAATCTGTACACTCTTGATAATGTTTCTTCACCCTTTTGCTAATTATTGCCAAACTGTTACACATATCTATTGTGCAAAATGCTACAAGTATTTGTTTAAATTTTCTGCAATTTGTAGTTTTTGTCACTAAAAATTGGCATATGTAGTACCAAATGTTTTGTAATCATTATAAAAATTAAAAGATGCTTAAAAGTATTTCCTACAAACTCAATATCCAATTACTAATGACTGTGACCTTCATTTGTTTTTTAACACAATCTAAACAGATTGTAAGAGCTTAACACATCAACCGATTAACTCACATTAGTGATGGGGTATATATAAATTGCAAACCCACACAATAGTCATAATAATAATATAATTAAAGTAATTCTTTTGTAGTAAACATTTTAAATCTCTCAAGAAAGCCATCAAGAAAATAAGTAGAATACAACACAGAGAATCCACAGTAGTATTATGGCTTTATTTATGTGATCAACAATACACTAGCTTTTCAAACTATCCTGTTGCACTTTTACATACAATAGTTAAGAGGTTAATATTTTTATATTGTTTATTGCATACAATACAATATTCCAATTTAATTTATGTAATTGTAATCTTAAAAATGCAGAGTGCTTTTTTATATTTACTTGTCATGTGATTGTTTTGTTTGTGTTTGTCATTCTTAATCTAATGTTGGAACTGGAAAACATTAGGAAATGTTTGTGGTGTCAATCTAGATTATGTAAAGTACTGCAATTCAATGAAGATTTCATGAATTTACTTCTGTTATAGTGACTCCATCATCATGCCCTGCCTTCAGCTGAGATTTCATTTTGTAGTTGATGAATGGACCAGTTGTTGGCTACTCGAGTTGCTACAAACTAGCAAGAAGCATTTGAATAGTCGCATCTGTAGCTGTGGTTACTGGTTATAAATAACGTTTAGAGACACAGTATGCAAACAGTGAAATGTTAGGTTTATTCCAAATTACTACTATTCCGACATTTATGATGTTTTGTAATATCACATAGCTACTTAAATCTACTAGTGATTCATTGAACCTGAGATTTAAACATTTTCTTAATGACTGCACAAGCAAATACTGAAGGAGTTTTCTATTGGTCACCTTAACATCAATTCCCTGTTATATAAATTAATCAAATCATGAGTTTGTGTGACATAAGTGAAGCATACAAATTAGTGGAATTGTACTTGTGTTGTTGTTTGTTTGTTTGTTTTTGTTTGTTTGTTTTTGTTGTTTTTTCCCATAAAAGATGAAATATACTTTCAACTGGCTATATCTGCATTCCTGAAACTTGATAGAGACGCTTGGTCAGAGAGCTAGTGGTGTGATGAGGAGGAATATTTGTATTGTAAATAGCATGCCAGCGACTAACTGGTTGATTCTGATTTTTTAATACTTCCTTCCAGTGAATTTTCCCTGAAATTTGCTGTGCCTGTGATCCGATACTCAGAGAGCCGATGAGTTCGTTGTGACTAAAGCGATCGTAACTCATGACCAGAATGTCAATCTGGATGCTGTCTGTGTTCATGGTAGCCATTCGAACCTCACAGTGCTCATTAATAACTGGGTTGACGGTGCGACGTTCTTTGGACCGAGATGTTTTCAGCTTGAAAATCCTCTCTCCATTGTAGATCAAATTGACCTTGATATACGGATCTAAATATACATAAATGAATATGTTTACTATATTTGTAACACTATAAATAGTAATACTACTAGTGATGTGCTTGAGCACAAATGGCGAGCGAGCCTAAAGACTATACTAATTTTATATGAATGATTTTGACTTCTAACACTGAAGCTACTGAAAATAAGGTCCACTTTTTTAATTTAGCATACAGGGTAAAGGGATTTCAGTGCCATAGTAACATCTCTCTGCAACTGCTTGAATTGAAGGAAAAAAACAACAACAAAACAATACACGTTATTTAAAAGTTTTCTTTGTGATATTCTTTAGCTAAGTAGTGGTTGTAACACACAATTCTTTGACACAACTGGACATGCACCTACACAGACTTACCTTCGCAGTAGTCTAGTGGACAATGTATTTTCAAGTAAATACTGTTGCGCACGGCTTATAACCATGACAAAGAGCGCATTGACTTACCACCACCACTAACTCGGATAGAAATGGAAGACCCTTAAGTTTTCAAGTTTTAACTGCACCCGCAAAAGAATTCAAAACGGTAAACAATTCAATTTCTAGGGTGATACGGGTACTGATCGATAAACCAGAGGATTCTGTTTAGTGCAATTTGGGACGGGGTCGACAGCATAACTAACACAAAAACGCGAGGGTCAAAGTACAAAATGACATACGTACGTCCATACATATATCTAAATAAACAAACATCCCCGATTTTCGATTGTGTTACCCCTGTAAGTTATTCTGAATGTATGAGTAGTTGTTGCGAATTAAAAAAACAATTTTTTAAAATAATTCTTGTATATTAATTCAGGTAGTTAAGTTGCTATCAAACTATACTTCCTCAACACATGTCTAAATTATATAATACTGGGCAGCATATTCAAAATTTGCATTTTTACTTACTTGGGATTCCAGGAGTTCCATTCTTTCGTAGATTGCAAGCTTCCAAAATTCGGACTGATAATATTCTTGTTTCATCATAGAAACAAAGAGAGACCAAAATATCTCCTTGATATGACTCCTAAAAGAATCAACAATTTAGTCCGCTTATGTTATTGTATAATGTAATAAAGTACAAGATACGAAATATATATTATGCTGATTATTCTGAAAAAAAATTCTACTTACAATAAATAATGTTAGTATTGATTTTATTTAAATATAAATAAAGGACAGATCAGTAATTTTGTGAACATGATAATCTTGTGTATTTAGAGGATGTTTATTACTTGATGTGTTGACTCCTTAAAATAGCTTCAGCTCTACCACGTTATATAATAAAAAGGAAAATTGCCTTAACATATAAACTGAAACTGAAAAAAGTACTAGTAATCTTTTTTAAGACTGAAATCCTATTCCATTAACTGCACATCCTCAACTCCTGCAAACTCTCCCCTCAAGCAGGACATAATCCATTTTTTTACATTAAATATTTGTACCAATGGCCATAATGAAGATAATATTTACCCAGGATCTTCCCAAATAAAAGTGAACAAAATATAATGGTCTTATACAAGCTGAATTTGAAGGCCCATTGAGAAGTTCAAGACTTTTTAGTAGAGTTTTAGCATGGCTACTGCTAGTAACTTTCATACAGAGTCAAAAAAAAATCTCTGTGATATGAATCTTAACTGAAGGAAAAGTATGTGGAGAATTTAAGTATTAAATGCTTAAACTATTTCTAAAATTAACAAGGTCATGTCAGCTACGTAGATGCTAAATAAACTCATAAAATTCTGGGATACTAGCAGCTACTACTTGAACCAGAACTGATGTAGCTCACAGTATTTAAGTGCCAGTTTCAATGCCAAGAAAATTTGTATTGGTTCCAGATGCTTGCCAGAAATATGACCATAAAAGGTAACAATTTTGACGGGCTATTTGTATCTCTATTATTACATTGATCTGTTAACATAATAATAGTTAAATATAAAACACTACTATGTATTTTGTTCTTTGTGTGTTCACAAACATGAATTAGTCAGAGTGCATATTTAGTTTCTGTTTGATGTTGTGCTTTGCATGTGTGTGCATATGTTGGTGGATCTTCAACCAATTTTCAATTTCTTATTATCTTTGAATGAGATTGTTTCCTCAAATCTTATATCTCTACTGCCAGATCCCATATTGAACTTCCTACTACAGAGTATAGTAACACACAAATAGTTCAATATATGATTTTTAATATGTCAGTCTGCTTGAATTTTTAGGAAAGTAGTTTTGTATTCCAAAGTTGTTCAACCTTGATGTGCAGGTAATATGTATCCATGTACATATACTCACTCAGTTTGCTGCCAATGACTTTCATAGCCACGTTTTATCTTAGTATCTACTTTTTCATTACAGATGGTAGCCGATGCTAGACAGGTGAAAATCGAAAAGGTGACAAATAAGATCGCACTACTAACTAAGCTTGGTCCTCCATAGATACTCTCTTGTCATGGAAACATTTATAAGACTGCACTTACATATCGCCACAGGCATACTTCTACTGCTAGGCTTGTGACAATTATTAATTTTGGTGTCAAAATGTAGAAATATATCAAATATTTCTACATTTTGACACCAAGAGTAAAAAAACAACTAATCTCACAGGCCATAAAACTCTTAATGAAAATGAAAACCTGAAAGAAACAAAGACAGATTGGTAGCCTTAGTCTGTGGTTACTCCTGTATCGAAAATGACAGATACAAGTAGCTAAAAATTGATAAACTTCTACACCTCAACTGACTGTGCCTAGCATTAGCGAGTGTGAAAATGAAACATTTAGAACAGCAGTTTGGAAACTATCACAAGCCTTCTGCTACTTGACAACAGCTATGTATCACTGCCAAATCAAGTGGTTAGTCACACTCCGTTATAAATAATTACAGGTTAGCAGTAACAAAATAAATCTAAAGTAGTGGCCCTCCAAAAAAATAAATAAAACAAATTTGCAGGATTAATGCATAGATTGTTTAGGCCTTTCTGTAAGAGTTTATTTATTCTGACTAACATTCACAGTAGAGACTGATGACACAGTACAAATAATACTGTTCCAAGACAACTGATATATGATGCTTATGATGTCTTAAATTGCTCAATATATTATAACATCTGTGTCATTAGTTTCACTTTCTTCAACTTTCCCCGTCACAACTACAATTGGTCTAACTGGGATCATATGCTATTAGGAAAGATCACACATTACATATACTTACTGTGTGCAGAGTTTAAGTGCTTCGGATTGTCAATAATATATACATATATAAATTCCTGATTACTATAATTTGAACTTTAATGATTTCCTTGTCCAAGTTATAGGACAATAGCGGTAAACAAGTAGAGTGTCTATTGTAGAAACTAGGACATGGTTCTGTTTCCTATGCTACAAGAACTCAGATCATCAGCCTCTAATTGCATGAGAATAGTTCCTGAAATGAAACCCAAGCTGCATATCTACTGGCTATCAGGTATCATGTGCATTTACACAAATCAGATCACTATCAAAAAAATCTTTAATGAATTTAAAATAAAATGCAAAGAATTAAAAAAAAAAAATGCTAAAAAATAAATTAAAACCAGGGCTTTTGGGTTTGATTACGTGGCAGTAAATGATCAGTTTAACTTTGACCATTTGATTGAGTAAAGTCCATTCTACTTATTACCCAACTTTTTATTTCTTTATCTATAGGTCAATTTGTAAATATGCAAATTGTATAAATGGACAGAACACCTGTGACACATAAATTGTGGATGTATTAACTAACAATATATATTGTTCCCTACAAGGAGCACAAAACAAAATCTAGTCTTCCTGGGAAAGATTTTAGCACTAAAACTTCACTATGCATCAACTTATGAAAACTCGCATCAAAGAAATAGGTCTTCAAGGCATGTCAGATAACAATAGAACAACACACTTGCAATAGACTCGAGGCTGATTTTATTGCTTACCTTTGCACTGCAGTGTTCGTCAAATTGACAGAGCTCCTTCACTATGGATGTCCCAAACATATCGGCACTCTCTAATTCCAAAACCACACCCCCGATGAAGTGATTAATGTCGTTGATGTAGAGTTTAATAACCAGGACCTGGTGCTTGATAGAATCACCGTCCATGCCAAAGAATTTGAAGACATAGTTAAACAATGGGTCATGTGTTTCCCTGATACTTGGAGATTGCTGTACATTACTCTTGCTCGGAAGCAAGTAAGCAATCACGAAAGGGTTGCTATTCTCAATAGGAAAAGACGTGCAGAGGTTACCTGCTTTGCTGATGTGGACTGTAATGCACTTGTTTTGATTGTCATAGTAAAGTGCAAAATGCACTGAAGGAACTTCCAATAAGGAGGAGGGAAGAGGATTTATGTGCCTCTGGCTGATCTCCTCAAGGACATTGCGAAACTTGCTAGCATGGACTAACTGGGAAGACCTGACAATTGATGATTTAGTATGAGTGCTTCTTTCCAATGTGTGCTCTGGTGTTCTTTCAATGCGACCAAAGCTTGGAGGTCCACGACCTCTGACCGGTAAAGAAGCAGCTTCGTTGTAGGATTCATCGGAACTAATAAAATCATCATCGGCATACAATTTTGATGAATTAGACGACTCTCTTATAGACATCCCTGATGTGTTATGATCGTCATCATCATAAACATCTTCTTCATAGTCCTCTTCTTCCTCATCTTCTTCATCGTATTCTTCATCTTCTCCGTCATCATTGTCAATGTCTCCGGGATCGAAGGAGAACCCATCATTCTGTAGGTTCATGGACATCCCCCTGACCACTCTGGGTTGTTCAGCTATCACAGGTCTTTTGAAGCCATGCTTACCATCTCCTATTTGAGGGCGGGGGGACAGGTCCTGGAAAGACTGGGGGAACTGAAATATCTTGGTTACTGGAATGACACTTGGGAGGTCACTGGAGTCAGCCTCACTGACTACGCCATCTGCCTCATCTTCCTGCTGGTTCAGACTTCCATACAATATTTTAGGGTGGCTGGTATCACTTGTAAGGCAGCAACAAGGACAACATTTAATGCAGAAGGGCATGCAGAAGGAGCAGTAGGTAGAGCAGCAACGATAGCAGCCATTTTCTAAATTAGATTAACAGCTATGGACTTATTGTAACTATATTTGTAAGTACTCACCTCTGCCTTTCGCCATTTTTCTCCACTCTCTCGCTATCCCTCCGTAGGAGTTCTGAACTTACAATGTCATAATTACTGCCCGTCTCGAAGAATACCAATATGACTGCGCGTGCGCGTGGAGTAAAATATTGTTGCTTTGGACCATACTATTTTCAATCTGTCGCAGTCAATGAAGAATAAAGATTATTCCCTACATAGTTAAAAGCACACGCCATGCCGCCCTAGATATAGGTGAATTCCGGTGTTAATTACCAGTCCACGAAACCATATCACTGCCCCAATTTTAATCGTAGATATCCGCTAGGCTTCTTATTACAAGCAGTAACAAGGGTACACACCCACGCTGCCCAGGCTAATGGCCCATATACCACACAGGAATGGGATATTCAAACATAACTAGGAATCACCAGTGATAATGTAGAGTTGACCACACACCCGACACCAATTGCCCCATACATAATGTTTCCCATTCACATTCTAAAATTTGTCTTAAAAGAAATTAAATAAATACAATTACAATGCAAAATTGGATGAAATGAATGAAAGGGAAAACGATTGAATGAGTAAAATGGATTGACTTAATATTCTAAAATGACACACATGAGTTAAAGGCATTTCAAACTGGCTTAAGGACGTGCCATTGACTTATGCTCGTGTTGGGATTTCTGGTCATCTCCTTCCAATGCTTGGTACCAGCTGAATCATCCACGTTACAGCCAAGCATGACTAGTCCCATTGGGTCATTCTTTGAGAAACGATCATAATCCATGACAATGACTTTGAGTTGCACATTGTCAATGTCCCCCTCAGGCACTTCAAAGACAAAGGATTCATTGAACACTGGAACCAATGTCTTCCGTTTAACTGTTGACCGCCATTTGCTAATTCTCTTCTTGTTGTGGTACAGATAGACTTTGACATACGGATCTGTAGTAAATGGGAATAGAATCATTGGAGAACAGAGGAGGGTATTGTTGCCATTACAATAGCAATGTAGCATTCCTATTTAATTACTGCCTTCCGCAGAGCTATGAAACCAACAACAAGCACACATCTACAAGACTCTTGAACAAGAAATAGAATAAAAAGATCATATATATGATGCATTACATCCTCATACAAGATTTACTTCTAATTTTAAAGAGGCATATTTTTAAAGTTGTAGGTTATAGTGATTCACATCATCGAATAGTAGTGGTTGGTAGAGAGTTCACTGTGTGAAGTATCTGAGGCCTATGACTATTCTTCATTACTATGTGTTTACTATAATTACTATCTAATTGCTCAACTTATCATAGTATTATTCATATTGTAGAAAATGTTTCGGAACATTTTCTACAACATCTATAATACTACTATTGTTGAAACTGTTTATTTTTTCTCGTTTGGCTGCACTGCACTGCTAAATGAGAAGTTGAGAAGTGTTTGCCTTTAAAATAGTGGATACATCTTTGAATAACACTTTAGTATGCTCTATAGTAAGTCAATACTATTTCTGGATGATGCATTCAGGAAACTGGCCAATTATGTAGGTCCTAAAAGTCTTTATACAATAATTGACATACATTTATTACTTAAACACATACCCTACAAATATGATATGTATATATATATATATATTATATATATATATATACATAATTGTCTTGAATTTGTATACTACTTGAATTTGTATACTACTAACTAATAGTGTCTTTTGCTTGCCCATTACATCTTCTTCAAATACATGAAAGAATTAATGATACCTGCTAATCCAAAGAAGTCTTTTCTTTGAAGGTTAGTAGCTTTCAATACTACTCCTTTAATTGTTGATAGCATTAGATCATAGCAAAGGGCCAGCAGCAAGTCTCCTTGACTATTGCTTTCCTAGTAATAACAATTAAATCAAATACAATATTATCCAGATCTTCCAAAAAAATACATACAGAAATACTCCCTTACCCGAAACATATATGCGAATTTAATATCTATACTGGCCATTGGCCATTGCTGGTTTGGCCAAGGTGGTACAATAACCCAGATTAAAGTTTAATTGTTATTACCAAATTTACAAGTCCAAAGAATTCAAAGCTACAGAAGTAGTGGATCATGAGTGTAGTGACTCGTGCATGCAATAATTTGGTACAAGTGAAAACTGAGTGTAACTTTCACAGGTAAGTGGCTACTGGTAGATTTAGCCAGCCTTATACTGTTACCACTCATCTGCTGTCATAGAAAAATCGAGTTCCTGAACTGAAAATTGGAAAGTACAGCACAAAAAAAAAACCCATCCTAATTTAAATGAAAAGTCAAGGCTCTTACAGTCTAAGTGTTTAGTAACAAAGATAAAATATAGTATTTGCTGGACACAAGAATATACCTCACTAAAATGTAGAAGCCATAATCAGACTATAAAATGTGGAAGAAACTTTTTTCATTGATGATTTTAAAAATTTTAAGGTATTACAGTGAATAGCCACACCCTATGAACCATGCCAATGACCATATTCCTAGTCTGATCTAATTAAAAGTTATTGAATTTACACGGGTGACTGACCTGCACAGGTCTGCTTCAATGAGTCAAGTACTACGTTATTTTATTTTTGGTTTTTATCATATTTAAATGATTGTCAAAAATACTTATCACCATGTCTTTACAATACTACTATTGAGGATTATAATGCATTCTATTACTCTTAATTCTTTGAATGTAAAGTAGCATGGTTAATCTGATATTTCAACTCTATAACCTCTTCAGAGAGAGTGAGTTAAGACAAATCCAAAGTGTCAAAACATCACACCGATTATTATTTTAAATTCAAACCATATTATTTCAATAGTTTAAGATAGTAAACAATGGAACCATCCACAGTTGATATGTGAGTGTAGCTACTCTTGGCTTGTATGCATTCAGAGTCCGAGTAAATTCATTACTAGAATTGCTGTTGAACGTCTTATATGCTGATCCGGGTAAGGGTATATAAAGTGATAATACAGTTGAAAAGATTAAAGGTGAAAATTTCTGAGAATAGAGAAGTTGAAACAATGTGGACAAGATGGCTCTAGTCTGGACTCAGATGCAGTAGAGGAAGTGAAGGTTGCTTAGTGTGCAATTGGATGTCCTATTAGCAGCTAATAGAGGAAAAACTGAGATTGGGGGTAAGAAATATGTTAACTTAGAGGGATAAAATCAGTGTTATAGGGCTTTATTAGAGCTATATGCAGCATTCTAATTGTCGTTTCATAAGGGCTCTGATCAGACTGTATAACTGCTATCAACAGAATAACAACATAGATTTCAGTGATTAGTTTCAATTTGTCTGATGGATTTACTTACATTGCTGACAAATTAGTTTAGCTTTTATTTTTTTGTACACTATTGGTTTTAACAACCAATGAAGAGTGAAAGATGTAAACATTGCTTGTGACCTAGCAACTGGCAGCATTCATTTAATAGCAAGTCACAAAATTATTTCAGTGATGTTTTAGGTAAAACAAACAAACAAACACGTAGCAAGTGGATTTGATGTTTTCTTTTAAATTTATAGCTATCATCCATTACTCTTACTACACATAGCTCTCCAATATCAAAAGTAGCTTACAGTTTTTAAAGTCAATTTATGTTTTCTATTATCTTTGTTCATCATTGTGAGTATCAACCCATCAGAATTCTGAATTTGTAAGGTAGCGTTTATGCAACTTTGCATCAAATAAATTTAGGGGGGAGGGGGGGGGGGGAAGGAGAAAGTTAACTAGAAATCTCATTGAAAACTATAAAGCTTTGTATAGTTCCTAGTTACTACTTTGAATCTTTGCCAAAACTTAAAAGAAAAATGTAGTAGAGATCATTTGTAGTTGTGTTAAAATACTTAAACAAATCATTTCACATGTAGAAATCATTAGTGCTTCAGAATTTTTTTACTAAGTGCAATCATGTGTATTAAATAAATTTTAAGTAGTTATAATACTTGGCCATGAGTCTTTCTAGTTACGTACAATTTGAAGCACATCCAGTTTCCAATATAGCTAAGTATGAACTAGGTGTAGCATTATTTGCCATAATCCGTTATGTTAAGAGAGCTGTCTCAAGTAGTTAAGTTAGTCTTACACTTTGATCCTTATATAATGAATGTTTCTTAATTCTTTCATGAGTATGATAATAAATGGTTCACGTAAACAATGAACTCCCAGGCTCTAGCATGAGATATAGTTGTTTAATTGCCCCTCTTCTTTTATGTCATACAATTAGCTAGTTTTTTTTTTAATAAATAAAATTTACCAGGCTTTCTTTGTGATTTATTATACCGACTATCTAGCATAATTATGTTAGTCTAGTGCTACTTCAACCTATTGAGATGAGATAGTATCTTATCAAGTTAATTGATGATAAACTTTCATTTGAGATATTGTTGCTTGGTCGTTTTAATGTTACAACTTGTAACAGTTAAAAACATTTGGACGGTTCTCACTAAAAAATTAAAATTCCCTTTCAGCTAGAGTGATCATATGAAATAGATATATCGAGTTACAAAGTTAGAAAATAAAAGTATGAACTCTTTGCATTTTCAAGTGCTGGCAGTACAGTTTTATACCGAAAAAAGCATACACTATTTAGCCTCTATTATAAGAGTATATCTATATGGAATTTAAGTTGCACTAAAAAACCCTGACTATATAGATATAATGTACTCCAAATGATTGCATTAGAGCTAAGGAATAATTCTGTTGTACAAATAGCACCAAGGCTCTAGATTAGGAGCTATTCATTACTTGCAAGACTTCAGTGGTGTGTAGTTTACATTAAACTTTAATTGGATTACGCAAACATAGCAACGTAATACTCCATCTCGGAGAATGAGTGAGAATGGCTGATCAAAGTCATATCATTGTTGTCTTTTAATTTTAATAAAAGAAACAAATAACAGTTTATTTGAAGTTTCTTATTGCACTTCAGGAGATGATAACTTCATTAGTGCATCAGATAAAGTCATACAGAAAACTTAACTTGAACACGAGATACTTCAGCAGCAGCTCTTACATTGGAATTTATGGTATTCACATTTCCTTGATCCGTTTACTTTACCCAAAAGTAAAAATATGTTCTATAATAGCCTACACAGGCACATTCAGTTAGTAACTTGATTTATGTATGAAGTACAGTGTGGCTTAGCCTATAAACAATCTGTTGATAATTTATTTTTATGCCAATGCATTTCAAGCTCCAAAATGGCTTCACACCAGCTGACACATCAGGTTAACGAGAAGAACCCTCTCACATATGTAAACCCACCCACACATCTTATCTGTGAACACTAAGTACTCACCTCAATTGAGAGATTCAAACTTTCATCAATCTGCATGCGCATAACAACCCCAAATAAGTCCACATCATTAAGGGGGAACACAACGCTACCAATCAAATCATTTTTGGAAAAGCGGTCATGATCATAAACCCTAAACACCAACGTCTGCTGGCGAATGCCATCCGGGTCCTGGTGATGAAATTCGAAGGACTGATCAAACATAGGATTTAAAGAACGACTGATAACAGTAGATTCATAGACTTGGTCTTTGTTTGGCATCATATACATTATTACGAATGGGTCACTTGTCCCTCCACGATCTTTGGCGGGTAAGTTTGATGCGTGCTGGAGGTGCACTGTGAGAATACTCCTCTGGACATCGTACAACAGAGAGAACTGGAGGACAGGAGCGTTGTCTTCTATTTGAATACGGGACTCCTCTAACATAGGCAAGGCAAAAGGGGAACACTGGCTACCAACTTCAGCACTGGATTCTCTTCTAAATCTTGGAATATTAGCCATTTCTTCATCTTGGCTGTCTGAACTCTGAACCAAAGACAGCTGATGACCGACAGGCAGTGTAGCAGACCTACCTCTATTCTTTCCAGCACTAGGAGAAGAATATGGTACAGACAAACTTCTGGGGGACCCCTGCAACTTCCTAATGATCCCTTCAGTTTCAGAGGTACTTCGGGATTGTTTAAATAGAGGTTGCTCAGTCACGACTGTAGAAGAAGGTTCCATAAACATGGGAGGGTGACTGACAAAATCGCTCTTCTCCTGGGGAAATTCAAATACTTTCTCTGGTGGAACACTCTCACAATCCTGACCGGGAGCTGTGATAGACACACTTGGTGTGTAGTCATATGGATATTTGGAGCTGTCTTTGCCAGATACATCTAGGCAAGGACAGCACCAACTGCAACACTCTTGGCAACTCATCACAGTATAGTGTCCAAATTATCGCTTTACTCCCAGGGTAGCAATCTTCATCCTTCTAACTCCTCAAAACGGTCCTCTCTAAAGTTTCCACGCAGCGTTGGCAGACTATATTTAGCCGGCAGTGGTCCCAACGTCTTACTAAAAGTAGCTTCAACCTCGAAATGTAATACAAATCCGCACCACCATAACTTCGATGCGCCGACTAAGGGATCGAGGAATGCGCCGACACCATAAAACCGTTAAAACGCGCTGTCGCAAAAATATACAGGCTATTCGCAAACTTAAATTAAATGACTAAAATTTGCATACATAGACAGAAACCTGCATAGTGATGATATGAACATATTAGTGATAGGTTGCTGTGTCCATAAATAAACTAAAACAACATTTCATCAACAGTATTTGGAAGGTGTGCATTATAAAGGACTGATTTGGTGCCAGCGACTAATAGGTTCATTGCACCCACTCATAACTTCCTCCCAGTGAGTACGCCCACGGCCTTCAGGAATATCTGCCCCAATCCGTACGATCCCCACCGTATCGTCCCGGCTGAATCTGTCGTAATCCATCATAACAATATTTAAGTGGAGCTCATTTGTGTCCATGTCAAATATAGAGAATTGGAAAGCTTCCTTGAAGACGGGAGAGAGGGTGTTCTTTTTTATGGAGGACTTCCACTTCTGCACGCTCTTGCCTTTGTAGCAGAGATTCACCTTCACATAGGGATCTGTGGAATAAATGCTGATGGTACATGTATCCAATATAAAATATAGCTACAGTACATACAAATATAGATGCTTTAAAGTGGTCGGGAGGGAAAGATAGGAACCCTCATAAAAGTTACAGAGCACCCAAAGTTCACCATGTATAGATCACTTCCAGTACTAAGGTTTCAAGAACTACATACTAGTAGTTTCCTCATAGTTTATTACATACCTTTGGAAAAGGAAATTTCATTAAAATAAATAAATGAATTCACTAACAGTATTTATAAACTCTGATTGGCCAAAGAATGATGATAATATGACAACTACCTACATGTATGTATATTAATATTAACATGACAAGCAACTGCTAGTAAGTATGTACATGTAACTGTTGTAATCATCACAATCATCATCATCATCATCATATCATCATCATCACAATACTCATCACATCATCATCACATCATCATCATCACAATCATCATCATCACAATCATCATGCTTAAAGCTCATCTCATTTATGACACACATGTATATCTGAATTACTCACGCAACGATACAAAGTTCTCGAACAAATCTGGGCGTGATTTAATGACCAATACGGTAAGTTTTACCTAATCAATGTACCATTGAATATTATATATCATCATGTCTCTCACAGGAAACATTACGTTGAAGGCCTCTTCAGGGGATACGAAGATTATGCACTTTGGTGAGTTAATAAAGAAAACTGGAAGCTTACTCCTCCTTGGTTAGCGAGTCTCAGAAATCTTACCCTCTCAATTTGGCAGAACCTTCACAAGTCCTAAGCATAGAGAGTCAAGCATCCAGGAAGATCCCGTTTTATTGACTTCCTCTGAAGACTTATTAGGATATACAAAACTTCAACCGACAATTCTTTTTGCCACGCCTGCACGAATATCAGATCAGCTGCCAATACTCCAATAAATTTTACAAGATATCTTGCACGACAACAACTGACTAAAGAACTCATGAAAATAGTAAGCATGAAATCATTACACTCCTCAAAACATACGCATTCACTCACTCACTCAGTCACACACACACCCACTCATAGATTCATAAACACGCGCCCACCTACAGTGTGTCCGGCTAAAAGAGTAGAAAGTTGTTTTTCTTTTGTAATGTTTTCTTTATTTGTCTACAGGTACAGTTGTGTGAAAGTTAAGACATCTAAAAATGTATACACATGTTTATTAATGTTCATAAAGCATAGTCAAATATATATGTGGTTTAGAGACACCTGTGGTTATGGCTGTGCGAACTACTTACCATAAAAAGTGGAAATTTTTGATCTGTTTATGCCAGAAAAAGTGAAGATTTAAACCGAGTGTCAGCATACACGGTAGACTAGTTACAGTTTCAGTGGACCTAATTTGGTGTCTTCAGACAGTTTTATTCACTTTCAATTTAAGTATTTTATAAAATAGTGAAGTAAGAAAAGAGTTTAAGCTGGAAAATTGGCAATTCTAAATGGAGTTCCTGAAAAATTTGACAGAACATAGCTAAATAGTTATATATTTTAACATATGAAAGCTGTGCATAGAACATTAAGTGAAATAGAACCGCTTTTACGCAAAAGTTAGCTTTTATCCGTTCAACAAGGACATTTGCGGTAGCACTTCTCCCAATTACTATGTGTACGTGATGTCACAGCGATAGAGATGCACACTCGCAGTAGAATTAAAGCAGCTGCTAAACACACAGGTAAATCGCGGAGAGATAAAAGCTATTAGTTTTGGCGAGTTTTGGGTCAAAGGCTGGGTTGACACCATTATAGATGGTGTCGTATCAGTACTGAGGCTTAGCTATAAGTGGGAGTTGAACGCCAAGGATCCTCATAGCGTTTAGTGGCGGTATGGAGGTAAGGCCTCGGGTAAGGCTGAGGCTCAGCTGTGAGCAGGAGCTGTTGAATCCCAAAGACTCTAGCAGCGCTTGTTTGTGATTCATCTTGCACTGTTATGTTAGAGAAATTTCTGCTACCTTGCCACCTAGAAATAGGAGGATTCCTAAGGAAGCCATTGTGTATAAGGTGGGGCTACAGTTTAGGTACAATTTATGACGAGTGTGGGAGAAATTTTGACGTAAAGAGTGTTTAATATATGGCAAGTGAACGGGAGAGAGTGGTTCTCATACTTCTGTTGTATAAATAATGTTTGTTATTTATGGAAAGATTTTGAAAAAGGTAAAGAATGGTACACTTAAGCTCAGTGTGATAGTAGTAGGCCTCACCTATAAGATCCACACTTTCTACTCCCTAAGCTGAACACTGTACACACACAGTGTGTAATATATTCCTCTGATATCACAGTGTGTAATATATTCCTCTGATATCACAGTGTGTAATATATTCCTCTGATATCACACAGCAGTAAATGGTCCAATATAACTTTCTACTGCCATCCATTAGCTCATCAAACCGTATACATTGCAACTACTCTGAGTTCCCAGGGTAATCACAACACACACACACACACACACAATTAAGAAAGAAGCTACCAGCTTGCTGCATTAGGACGAGTAATAAATGACAGGGTTACTTCCTGAAACCATCTACTTACATCCTCCACCAGCTACTTGGAGACCAGTAAATCCTACCAGAGCATACAGTTTGACACTGCTATGACATCATCATTAAATGTAGACTGGGCTAACCTCATTAGCCACTTACAGGAAGTTGAGCTACTTATGAATATAAACACTGCAAGTAAAGTTTAGATACACATTCACTTTAAAAGATATTACTAACTTGTTCGTATTTGTAATATAATATAAGCGTAACCAGGGCACACCTACCTAAACATGGACACGTGTATGTTTTATCCAACATAATCTACCAACATAGTCAAGAATTTTTGAGATGTGTAGTAAACAAAGACTGGATAAACAAAACAAAACTGAAGACATGAAGGGGAACTCTGAAAGTAATTAATCTGGCTCATTATCACTTTCTTCTGGATAAACAAATAAAAATATTGACAAAAGTCCATTACGCAGTAATAATACGCTGAGAGGGAAAGAGATACAACATGAGTGGTATTTATAATTCTATCCATTCTTTCATGCCATGAACAGACCTTGCTTGCTGAATTAACTCACCAAATAAACAAGCAATTTAAACACACAAACATGCATGAAGGCATTCACAATACACACAAACGCAAGCAAGCACAAACACTTACATATACATGTTATACTAGCACACACACAGTCACGCACATGTGTTTAGACATACGATGTGCACACCAAGACAAACACACACAGATACTTAATAAACCATTTACCACCCATTTCCTAGCATATCTCTGCCATATGAAAGTGAATGTTTATCTAGTAATCAAATCCCGAAGTGCAAAACTCACTGAGGAAAGTAAACAATAGGTGACCATAGCAACTCAATTTAATATATACTCTATCCTATAATGCAATGCATTCCTTGCCTGCAGTTCCAGCAAAGTCTTGCTGTTTGAGATTAGTCGCCTTGAGGAGAAGACCTTTCAGAACACCTGTGTCGGTCCAATATGTCAGAGATATGAGGATGTCACCCATACTGTCTGTCTGTAACTACAGTAAACAAGACTACGATAATGCAAAGTAAATACTACATAACACACTATAATCATTATACAGTCCTTGAACATAGAGGCCTATAATCATTATAGAGTCCTTGAACATAGAGGCCTATAATCATTATAGAGTCCTTGAACATAGAGGCCTATAATCATTATACAGTCCTTGAACATAGAGGCCTATAATCATTATAGAGTCCTTGAACATAGAGGCCTATAATCATTATAGAGTCCTTGAACATAGAGGCCTATAATCATTATAGAGTCCTTGAACATAGAGGCCTATAATCATTATAGAGTCCTTGAACATAGAGGCCTATAATCATTATAGAGTCCTTGAACATAGAGGCCTATAATCATTATAGAGTCCTTGAACATAGAGGCCTATAATCATTATAGAGTCCTTGAACATAGAGGCCTATAATCATTATAGAGTCCTTGAACATAGAGGCCTATAATCATTGTAGAGTCCTTGAACATAGAGGCCTATAATCATTATAGAGTCCTCGAACAGACACAGTGTGACTAAGCACCACACATCCAGCATACATAGATTACACGTAGTACAGGATGTTTGTATGCAATAACATTGTATATCGTTTCTGAGAAGAATATACATGGATATATTTTCCAGGTCAGTTGTTTTGTTTTTTATCAGGTACTTAATTGTACATCACACCACCTTTTTCTTTAATGTTACTGCCAATTAGTACTAAAATTGCATGGCTTGTTCAGTTCACAATGTGGACAGCAAGGATGTGTTCAAGGACTTCCTACAGTGCTTGAAGCTTAAGTACAAGCACTAGGCTTATAAAATGCTTAAGCACCCAGTCAAGCACTTTAAAGTGCTTTCCAGCACAATCTCAAGCATGCTGCACTCTATTAAGAACTACAGCAACATAATTTTAGTTTTGCTATTATTTTGTTGCATCTGATTTTTTAAATGTCACATATTCAGCCTCCATATATCAGAGTAAATGTGCGAATACTAAGTTTGAGAGTGTGAGTGAGGAGACACCTGAGACATCCTGGGGGTTGTGTGTGCATGGCTATAGTTTATCATTTTAGATCATGTGTTGACAAAAACCCATTTAAACTATGTGTAAACTGATCATAAGGAGATTTCATCCTTAAAATACACACACAGAAAGAACAAAACCATGTGAGTGTGTTTATTTGGTGACCTATAAGTCACAGCAATCCAATTAAACAAGCAATCGTTTACAGAAGTTGTGACCTTCAGTCGTGGCAACATTCAAATTCAAATTCTGTAATTTGCTTCCATACTTTAAAAAGCTCCAAAAGCTGAAGACAATAACTGTCTCAAATCGTAACCAACCATGTCTGATATGGTTGGTAGAATAAAAATATGCAGTACACAGTGCCAACTATCAGTAAATATTCAAGTAATTTTTTAACTCTATTCTTGTCAAGTTTTGAAGGAAAAAAAAAAGAAGTTATCAAATTGCAGCTGCTCACTTTGCACAAGTGACAATCCTCATTGATTGTTACTGCTCATTAGTGTTGTGAAATTAAGTCAATTCATGTCAGTCTAATATTGGGAGATACAATTTACAGCTTATGGCAGTGAATCTCTACGATCAGTCCTTGCTGCTGTCACTAGAGCTGCAATTAACCACTAGAGGAACTTTCTGTAAAATTGAGCTTCTTTAACTAGAAAAAAAAAAAAAAAGAAAAAGAAAAAAAGAGCTTGTAACCACAGAGGCCTCTTTTCCCTTCAGTAAAGTACTAGATAGCCAACTTGACTGCACGCTTCAAGAAAAATTATGAACTGCTAATACAACTTGTGCAAGTCACTAAACTTCCTATCTGAATACTGTACTAAAGTACCATTAGAACCCGTTGCTATATTGTTACTAGGTGTACTAACTTTGTAAGTGTGCACTATTTTTTGCCTTTAGGTTGAACAAAGTTGCTAGTGGAAACTGGGCAGGCCTCTGGGTAAACCGGATCTAAAATATGCGCTTAGGTACTGGTGGATTTAGTGCACAAAGCCCTCGGCCTACGGCCCTTGGGCTTCAGTGCACTAAATGCACCAGTACCCAACTGTACAAGTCGTTAGAGTCAAAGTGTGTGTGTGTGTATGTGTGTGGGTGGGGGGAGACCAAATAGGTGTAAAAAGACTAGATATAAGATTGCTGCTAATAATTGAATTTAAGAAATTACAAAGGGAAGAAGGAGGGGAAAAAAAAGGAAAAAAAAAAAAAAAAAAAAAAGAGGGAAGTGATGAAATACGTAAGAGGTTGAGGATGTCAGTAGTTCTGCCGGTTCAGGTAATGAACCAGTTGATCCATGCAGTGAAAGTGAAGTAGGTGACAAAGCTGAGGACGTGGCCAAAATGGACTTCTCCCTTCAGGAACTTGTGGTTAATGACTGAGTGCTGTCAAATTGAATTGAACAGAAGGACAATATTGAAATAGAATCCATATGTTGTAAGCTGTGGACCGAGCAAAGTTGTTTATGTACTTCAGGAGTTAAGGTAGCTCTCCTGAGGTATGTAGATGAAGGCCAGACTGGTGTACTTTCACCTCTATCTACTACTGATCAGCCATCTTCACTGAACATAAAGTAACTGTCATACAGCACATGCACAATAAATTATCCAGAAAGAAAGAAGCCAAAGTTCACAAAGAGATCGCAAGAAGAAAGAAACATGTGCCAAAGTGAGTGGAAATGTTCCTTGTTGTGGACTTAATGGCACTGGTGAGACTCTTCAGGTGTAGAAGAGAACTGTGTTCAAACTGTGAGAGGTGATATGACGAAACTAGTGGGGGAGTATTTATTCAGGAAGTGAGATACTTAATGGTTTTTTGTCCACTGTGTTTTAATCAAGGCCAAGCATTACTAGAGATGAACAGATACACTAACTTGACAGATAGATATCGAATACACACACATAGAACTTTATTCTTCAGCTTTAGTATGTGGCATAGGCATAATAAAAGAAATGGCCTAGCACCACCCATTTAGCTGTACAGGCAGCTGCCTTTGCACTATTATAGCCTCGCCTACAACCTAGGCCAACCAACTCACTCACAGGAGGAGCCTCATAATCATGCCCTGCTATTCTTTTGTATAAACAATTGTTGTTATTGTTTTTTGTTTTGTTCAGAGACCTATAGAGTGCACAACACTACCCAGGGTTCACAACACTGCCCAGGGTTCACAACACTGCCCAGGGTTCACAACACTGCCCAGGGTTCACAACACTGCCCAGGGTTCACAACACTGCCCAGGGTTCACAACACTGCCCAGGGTTCACAACACTGCCCAGGGTTCACAACTGCTGTTTCAAGTAATACTTTACTTTACTCTCAAAGCTCCTAACCAGACATGGGAAAAGCACTTTGGGTCAAGTGCTTCAAGCACATCTGTGAACACTTGGAAAAGTGCTTAAGCACAAACACTAGTGCTTTAATTGACAATCCTGAAGCACAATTTAAAAATAGCTTGAAACACAAAATGTACTAGCTAGAACACTCACAGGTCTATGTTACATATCTTAATAATTAGAATGCACAAGTTAGTGAATCAAAGTACGCTTAGTTTCAGCAAATAAACATTAGTATTACTAAAGTACTGCTGTTTTTTAGTCCACATCTCTTGGGCCTAAGCACTTCAACACTGAACAAGTATTCTACTATGCTGGAATCCCAGCACACTTTCAGCTGCCTAGGCTTTAATCAATATAGCTTCTAATTAACACACACCTCAATTTTGTTCTCCACACTGACAGAGTCTATTTATTTTCCTGCTGATTGGTTCTTTTTATACCCTTACACCAACAGGCAACACATACACACACAATACTAATTATTTTGCTGCTGCTAAGCGGTCACGTGTACTTAGCAGAGCCAGGATGCCTGTGCGGTAAACAGGCACTGTGAGCCAAGCTCCTGGAGCTGGGCTAGGAACTCGCAAGAACAGGCCTTTCCTCACAGCAAGTGATGTGGGCACCCGAAGTCCCATCTGGACCATTGCTGTTTCATGAGAAATTGAATGAGCACCCCAGCAAATGCCAGGTCCCCAATCACAGCTGGGTGGACTGGTGGGGCTGTAGCTGGGTGGACTGGTGGGGCTGTTGTTTGCATGACCAATATGATTTTCTTTGACAAACTCTCAATACATAAGTGCTTACTTTTCAATAGTTGCTCTTGACAGGCAGACAGGATAACCTTCACAAACGGGTTAATTTCACTGGGAACAAGTGAGGCAAACGGAGAATCCTCAAATCGAATAAAGAGTAAATTATGTGTTGATTCTAATGTAACTCTATAAACATTATCGTCATGTGAACGCAACACGGATAGGACTAGCATATTTTCTACCCACAACTAACATTTTACACGTTGACATTTATGGATGAGTATTAAAAGCCGATTTTCACAGTTGGAAGTCAGTTATGTATAAATTACATCTCCCACCAACACTAGCAAGTATAGAGTGAGGCAATGACTGTCAGAAATGTATGGAATGTACACCAGAGAGATCAAATATAAGAATGATGATGAAACAATTCTAAAATACTGCATGTGGTCAATTTGGCATGGAAGGGAAGAAACATGCAACTTCTTCCATATAAAGAAGTCCCAGTCGTATTTGCATGTACATTCCAACCTGTTCCATAGTCGGTTGCCAAGACTACATGAGTGATACATGCTGAAAAACAAGGTGACCATACTGGTGGAGGGAGAGGAAGACAATCCGTCTGACAGAGAAGGTCAGTTCGACTGAATAAGACAGGGTAGAAACAAAGAAATAACTAGAACCAAAGCTTGGAGAGTATGTTTGAGTTCCAATGATAAGCATTGAATTCTACAGTAATTAGATTACATGCACACATACCAGCACACATTAATGAAACTCATGACCTACTGCAGGAACCTAACCTTCCTGCCTCACCATTAGCAACATATAGTGGTAGTCATGGATACATGTGCACATAGTTACCTACTTGACCATACAAATCTGGAAGTGACCATTTAATAGGAATATTCAACTGCGGAATTCCTCTGACATGACACAACATGAGAACTCTCAAGCTAACGCCAAATACTTGACTTGTAGTTTAAAATAACAAAAAGCCAGATATACATAACTGGAAAAACAGCATATGAATAAAATAAAGGAATATGCCATTTTTTTTGCTCACGTTCAGTGAAAGTATAGAGTATATTCAATAACCTATTACATAGATGTAAGTGAAAGTATAGAGTATATTCAATAACCTATTACATAGATGTAAGTGAAAGTATAGAGTATATTCAATAACCTATTACATAGATGTAAGTGAAAGTATAGAGTATATTCAATAACCTGTATTACATAGATGTAAGTGAAAGAAGGCTGAGAAAGAAATTGTGAAGTGAAAACTTATCTGTTCACTAATATTTATTTACTCATTTTAACCCTTTACCTTATCACCAACACTACAACTACTGTACGTATGTACTAAATTTGCACCTCTCTTCTTTGTGCTGTGATACTAGCGACACTATTACTCATAAATGTACCTTTGAAATATCTGTGGAACTATCTTGAATCTTCTCTCTGGTCGTCTCTCCAAATAAATCAGCATTTTCTAGCTTGATCGGAGCCACACCTATTAGCTCACCTCGCCCACTCCTGTAATAAAGTTAATTAGACATGACAAACAGACTTAACCATGAAACACAGCTATGTTGAAATAGTGCCAATATAATAAGATCAGATGTGTTATTTTGGCTAGGAAGCAATAGGATACAGTCATGTCTGAATCTCATGTAAGAGAACTCGGAAGTAAAACTAATTAATTGTCTTCCATAACATGGAAGGAGAATGGATACACTGTAGTAAATAAATTAACAAATGAATTACTATACACACACACTGGTCACACACACACACACTGGTCACACACATACACACACACACACACACACACACTGGTCACACACTGGTCACACACATACACACACACACACACATACACACTGGTCACACATACACTAGTGCACCTGTATTCAATATTTCTTACTCTAAGTAAATATTCCTAGTGTTTCTTCAGTCAACAGGAAACAATGTCATTATGAAATACCCCATAACATCTAACGTAATAATTAAGATTAGCCATGCAATCAATTGGGCTCACCCACTGGAAAACAGCTGCATATGTCAGTCCCTATCATGTGCCATATTCTCTACTAAGGTATTTGGAATAAATATCATACCTTACCGACACTTGTTGCATTTGTGTCGGTTTCATTAAGTACCGTAGCTTCTTGCTATGGTTAAGTGAACTCCATTTTTCACAATCTCCAACATCAGACAGATACCTAGCTAGCCAGCTAAGTTATTGTACAAGGAGGAAATAATAATTGGCTCAGCTCAAGTTAAAATAGGTAGTGGACATACGACACTTAGTCTTGCTAGTGAAAGACACCTCTATATCTTACCCCAACCATTACCTGGTCATGTCCTGTACCAACTGGATATGTAACTACCCACTGGAACTCACTTGGTGTGCTCGAAGACCTTGAAGATGAGGACCTGTTTCTTGGTGAGCTCTAGCCCAGGCTGGCCAGTGAACTCAAAGTTCTGTTCAAACAGCGGATTCAAGCTACGCTGAACAACCCTCGACTCGAACACTTCTTCTTTGTGTGGTGTCAGGTAAAGGGTCACCACAGTGTCCAGGCTCTTAGACTTGCGGCGTGCAGGCAGGTTGTATACCTGTTGTAGGTGGACTGCCAGCACGTTACGCTGCATGTCATAGTACAGGGAGTACTGAATAGTGGGGAAGGTTGCCATAGCAGCCGTGTTGATGGGACTTCCCTCTATACAAAAATAATAATAATAATAATAATAATAATAATAATAAATAAATAAATAGCACACAATAAATCTAGCATGTAAAACAAGGCATTCCAACAGAGAGCAACACACCTCAGACTATCTTTGAGTGCATAGTGGGTATGGGATGTCACCAGTTTCAAATGTGGACATTTCTTGCATTTAGCTTAAAAAAGGTTCCATTTAATTCCTTATATAATCCTTTAACTCAATAACCAAACATCATACACAAAAGTGAGTAATGTTTGAGTGTTAGAAGTACTTTAAAACATTTTGCTGAGCTGTGACCATTAGCAATACAAAAGCTAGTAGTTCTCCCTTTTGTGTAAAGACATGCAACACATCATACTCTACTAGTGGAGCGCTCCAACACTTCATACTCTACTAGTGGAGTGCTCCAACACTTCATACTCTACTAGTGGAGTGCTCCAACACATCATACTCTACTAGTGGAGTGCTCCAACACATCATACTCTACTAGTGGAGTGCTCCAACACTTCATACTCTACTAGTGGAGTGCTCCAACACATCATACTCTACTAGTGGAGTGCTCCAACACTTCATACTCTACTAGTGGAGTGCTCCAACACATCATACTCTACTAGTGGAGTGCTGCAACACTTGGCAAGTGAACAAACCCAGCTATTTACAAGCATTAAATACTAATTAGGACATTCAGAAAAGAAAGAAAAAAGATCACACTTACGCTGAAAATGATTTGGTAGAATGTTACTAACAGACTTGTGGTAAAGGGTATTTTCTGTGCAAGCAACACTAAAATAGGCCAAAGGATACAATTGTAGCTCTAAATGTAGAGTCACTTTTTAAGGCTGAAATTAAGGCAAACCAACTACAATCTTCAAGGGACAAAAAATTGTCGAAATATTAGTATTTCTCATTCGATATGAAGAAGTCTTGCTCCAAAGTTTTAACAACTTCTTGAAGCAAAAATCAGTAAAGCAGGTAAATTGCTGAACAGAAAAGCACAGATATTGTTTAGAGAGCCATAATGCACTTGCCACCAGTAAGCTCTCCAACAAAATGAGAGAACACATAATGTAGAATAATTGTCACAGGCTATAACTAAAAACACAAGAAAGCCAATTTAATTGGGCGTGGCTAAGTGGTTACTAATGAGAAGAATTTTGTACCACTACTGCAGCTGCATTGCTTGTTATTGGCAGTTGTTAGTTGTGAATACTGAGCCAACCTGTGCTAGGAGTGATCACAGATTGCACTCTATTTCAAGCAGTTCAGCTGCCATTGAGAGTCTGACCTCTCCTCAGAGTGCCGTTACAAAGAGGTTTGAGAAGTTTCTCTCCATGACTGGTTTTACTAAGCTGTCCCTTACATTGCACTGAAGCTGTACTTGGCTATGCCTCACATCAGTTGGGATGAGCTCCTATAGCACCAATCAGGCGAGGAAGCTGTGTATGTGTGTGTGTATGTGTGTGTGTGTGTGTGACTCCATTACAGGTGAAGTAGATGATCACTGCTAATTCTTGGAAGTAACTACTATTTGCTTGGCACTTTCTTTTGTTCAGATGTACAACACGAGACAGTTAAGAATGACTCAATAAGAAATTGTTAGATCAGAACAACACTATGATATGATATGAAATAAAGTCTTACATGCAGTTTCATTATCAGCTGCAAGTGCAGACATTAACTAACAGGGGTTCACTTAGGGGGGCAGGGGGGAGGCGCTAGCCCCCCTGAAATATTCTTAAAATTTATAAGCAAAGAGTAAAGTTACAAAGTGAATAATTAAGGTGATTGCAAATGTTTACATCATAAGTTTATTGCTGCTCTAATTATTGTCTGGTAATTGAAGCCCATCTCCTTTTTCATCTTAATTATGTATGAAAGTTGTGACCCCCTTAAGATAGCAAAGCTCAATCTGCTTAGATCAATTCCTAAATGAACCCCTGCATTGAAATTAACAGTATTGGCATCTTTCATATTTGGTAAAGTGACTTCAAAGTTATAACCACTACATTGTAAAGTATATGCCACTTGTTGTTTGGATTCCAAGTGCTACAATCTCTCGAATACAAACAGAGCCACACATGCAGTACTAATCCTTCAGCTATTAATCTAATATTTCCTCAAATAGAACACACGTGTCCTATGTATTCTTATCACACCTTTCAACTACATGTGGTGGTACTAGAGGGCGTGCTCTAATCATTATTCACCACCAAAGTCCAAGGTAGTGAAATTAATTGTTTGTGGATGGCGGGCGCCATGCTGGGCAGTTTAGCAGTTGAACAAAGAAGTACTGCTACAGTAGCTGGCCAGCTAAAGTATTAAATTGTTAGTCAAGTGAGTGATCGTGTATCGCATGTTCATCCCTTTCCTACTACTGCAGTCATCAGTCAAACAAGTAGCATTAAGAAGGGAGACTCTGTGCTTCTGCCGTCCATCAGTATAGCAATGCAGTATTGCGAACTAAAGTGCTGTCAATTTAACACAAGTTAGGTAAAGGTCATCAACACTTGTGAGTTGTATTCGAGGTGCATACTATTTCTTCCAGACAGGCGAGTTACGCATGCAAAGTTAAGAAAATACTGTATATGCTTTAGCTATGGCCAATGTTGGCACAGAATATTCGTGTGATAGATGTACAGTCCAGCAAATCGTATAACTTGAGTATTACAATGTCTACTTCCTTTTCTCCCTAATATATAATTCGTACTTACAGTAAAATAACTAGCTACAATTTTTCACTTCATAATCTCACTTAATTACCATGGTTTCCTATGGCTAGACCCTTTACCAAATCAATATTCATCGCACGCTCCTATTAGTGCCAGTGTTTGTACGTACCCCTACTAGATCTTGAACCATCCCTCGACGGAGCAAGAAGGCGTGGCTGCTTGTCAATTATACCTCCCCCTTCCACCCCAGCACTCGACTTGCTGATGGGGGGCTTTATTTGAGGATGGACAGGAAATTGTGTCGGAGGCTGTGAGAATTCAAAAGTCATCTTTTGCTTATAAGGTACTTGGAATTCTGCTGGATCTAAGGGAGAAAGGAAGAAAAAAAATTTCAATATCACTAGCTAATCAAACTCTTCATTCAGCAATAACCAGTTTAGAGATATGTCTGACATAAGTGGAATAAATGTTTCCTTAATTAAAATACCATCTACAGGGAATAAGAGTTAAAAAATATTTCTTTAACTTGAGGACTATGGCCCTTACGGGCTCCACCCAAAACTAGATACTGTAAAAACAGTTTCTCAAATCACCCCCCACTCCCCCACATCCATTTCTCCAACTCTCTTTCCCACAGTCCTACCTTAATTAAACCTTTTTATAATGTAAAAATATCAAATTGGTAGTGTCGCACTATTATGTGTGTTTTTTTTTGTAACTCCAGCAACCTAACCTGTGTTACTACACATGTGAATAACTCTACCAACACACCTAAACAATACCTCATGGCAGTCGCTAAGATACCAACAACAATGTGTACTCATATCTTGTTAAAAATCGTCTAACTCTTCTCAAAGGCTAAGTTTTACAACACACTAGACAGGAAGAAGTGTGCACTGTCTCTTTCCAATATTGTACACTGTTCCACTATCAACATCAAAAAAAAAAAAAGAATAATAAATGTAGATTAACACGTAGAGTTACTATAAGTTAACCGGCGGAACGGGCACGGCACGGGAGATGGCGGCCCTGGAAAAGGGTCGAAGGGCGGCATACAAGGCGATTAGCAGCAAACGGTAATTAGAAAGGAGGAAAGGGCGCGCACGAGTAGATAGGGGGAGGAGCCTACACTCGGGGCAGGCAGAATTCAGTCGACACGCAGCAAGTCCAAAACGGAATTAGGAGAGCGAAAGAATCCCACCCACCCACACCATTCCTTACTACTGAGACAGACAGTAAAGAAAATACATATATATATAGATAGAAATAAACAATACTAATACATGTAATAATAACACTCCGCTGGAGCATAATGGCAGGAGGTGCTCTGGTGTGACATAGGCCTGGGGATGGAGGAAGTAGAATAGGCGGAGTTTTGCCATGGCAGGGCAAAAAGAAAAGCCCAAACGTAGGGCTAGGCCTCAAACATCTACGACAAAGAGGAAAAGATCCCTTCGCAGGACGCCACCAAACAAATAAGGGTAAGGCGTCGAAACCGTAGAAAGAGGCGGGGCAGCCCCTCCCCCAAAGAAGCTGCATCCCCGCCTATATCGGCAAAAAGCCAGGCAGGAGGAAAAGAAAAGTGACAACAAGGTTAATAAAAAAAATAAATAAATAAATAAAAATAAATAAAAAAAAAAAAAAAAAAAAAAAAAAAAAAAAAAAAAAAAAAAAAAAAAAACAAAAAAAAAAACACCCCCCCCTAAAAAACAACAAACAAAACAAAATAAACTTTATGAAACAGATAACCGAATTCAAGGTGCCATTACACAAATGCAGGTCAAGGATGAAAAATCAATTTATCTCTAAGCAACAGCTTCACTTCTTGATTAAAACTCTGTGGTAGGCCACTCATACATAAGGCTTCTTTAACTAATCACAACTACCACAGATATGTAAGTCACAGATTCTCCTGCAACCTGGCCACACATAAGACAAGACAGTGTGAAATAAGATAGTGCAAATCTCATAAATAACAGGAAACTCCACCCATTAGTTTAAATAACAGGAAACTCCACCCATTAGTTTAAATAACAGGAAACTCCACCCATCAGTTTAATAACAGGGAACTCCACCCATCAGTTTAATTTCAAGCGAAAAACAACATCAAAACAGCTAATTGTCAGCCATCACTCTGGAAATCACACAAGACTTGTTCTTTGGCTGGTAGGGATGTGTATGTGTAATGCATAGAAAAGACTTGGGTCACATTACTGGGCTGTTGGATACAGTCAGTCCCTTACCTGCGTACAGCCCTACATTACGACTGGTTAAACAAACAAAAACAAATAAACAATAAACACATGCACTGAGTTTAAAGCAGTAAATACATTAATCTATTGCAGAATGAAACCACACCATCTCACATCTTGAATGTTTGTCTCTTAGTTTCACTCACTGTCAGATGAACAGCTTTCACATGGGACGGAAGGATTGGTAAACACCAAAAAATATATATATAATAATAATTATTAAAAAAATTAAAAAAATTAAAATTAAAAATAAAATAAAATAAATAAACAACCCCATAAAAACACACAAAAACAAACAAACAAAAAACACAATGGGATCTGTTTACCCCAACTGAATATTTGGAAAAAAAATTCCAATCAGTACAAGATGTGAAACATTATACCATTTACTGCTGGTTTGTTAAAAAATGTCCAACACTTACTGCCAATGTACTCATTGTCATATGCTGATGACCCCTTACCATGCTGAACTGACGAAGGAGAACTGTACTTCACATCAGAATACTGCCCTTTGAGGTTCTTGTAGCACGGGCAACAGAACACCATGCATGACTCACAAGACCCACAGCAGCGGTCATCAGAATCAGCCATGGCCACCCACACACTATGAAACTTAAGCTTATCAGGAAATAACGTTGTCTGCTACTAATTACTGTAAACACCAACACATCAAAATAAACACCAACACATCAAAATAAACACTAACACAAACACTATCACATGAATAGCTGTAGACTCGGGTTGTTAAGCGCCAGTTTTCTTCCCGGTTTTTAGCACTTTTATTTAAGTGCTCCAGGCACTTCGTCTACTGCTGGTTGGAGAGCAGCCTCAGTTTCTAGGTTACCGCTAGCTGTTAAGTGCTCATTTTCTTACTGTTTTAAGTTATAAGTGGGGGCGGGGCGTTTAATAACCCGAGTCTACTGTAGTTCATTAATTACCTTATCTACACTACTAGTTGAATAATGCTGGATGCAAGGTCACTCTGAACTTGATGGGGAAAGATTAGGTGTGGGTACAGGGTCATCACTCCAGTGGTTCTCTGGTACACTGAAAGGTCCACCCTTTACCCTGTTTGCAGCAACTGTAAGGCGATCCCTTTCCTGCAGTTACACATATGACACAATCCAGATTCTCATTTGTTTCTGGGTAAAGGGTTTACCATCAAGTAACACATCCACATATCAAACTGGATGCCCTCCATTTAACTTGACAGGATACATGATTGCATACATACCCTCAGTGCAATAGCACAGAGATGACAAGATAACTAGCCAACCATACGAAATCCAATTAGAAAACTAAGTGGCGTGGGTTGCCACACACTACAACGCTTTACCAATTTCAAGCCTATGTCTATACTGTATACAAACTTAACTCACTTCATTTGCTTGCCAAACACACACACACACTATTGATATCTCCATGTATCTTAGGCTGACTCATAAAGTATACAAATTCTGACAATCAATTGGTCAATCAAAATAAAACAATCATGTATTTGGAAAGGGTCAATCATGCCACAAGACTTGCCACTGCCCTACTAAAAGCTGACAAGCTGTTGTTTAGTACCTCCTGCTAATGTAACATACAAACACATGTGCACAAGCCTGCTACTATGTCAACTCATGCCATGTTGATGTATTGTGTAAATTCTGTTGCCAGGATATAAAACACAAAGTCCACGCACACTTCACACTATGTAAATACTCTTTGAAAGATACCAGCTGCTTTTTGACTCCTTCTCCCTCCACCTCCAACTCAGAAATGTGACATAAAACTCTCACAACTCTCCTACAATGTGTATTAGAAGTCACTCAAACAAGCCCAAGCAGTATAGTGAAGGTAAAGGGTTGCAGCAAGTACTCACTACAAACTGTTAGCCTTCACATCTAACAAATTCAGGTTACGGGATACAGTTTGCTCATTAATTATTCATGAGTTACAACTTTTGTTTATATCACCAATTACACTTATTTTTATGTAACTAAACTTAAAACAATGAAAGTTTGCTGTTAAAAGTTCCTATTTCTTTAGTAGTCAGCTCTTCATAGCGAATAGGCAGCCCAAGATCGACCTCCTGCAAATAAAACATTTTCAGCTTCAAATTACAGCATGGTCGTCAACAACTCTGCCGTATAGGCTGCATATCTAATTGTAGGAACATCATTGCAGGGCCAGTCAAAAAGTTTTCGTGAAGAAAGCTGACGGTTGTCGAGAAAATCTCAGTTTTGTCTCCCAGATCAAGATAAAATGGCGTCTCTGAGGCACAAAATCGTGAATATCTGGAGATCCATGGCCCATTGAGCCAAAATCGCTGTGACTGGCCCTCGAGTAAGTCCTAAAGTAGCCAGGGGAGCTGTCACACTAAAGCTAGGAGTGATGATGAAGCCAAGATTTGACGCCGAAAATCTGCCGAAAATTTGCCTCAGGGGGTCCTTGGTCAAGCCTTGCTGGCTGCTCATTGAAAAGCAAGAGCTAGCTAATAAAGAAACTTGAACACATTATAATTTCATGTTTGGAGCATAGTTCATAAAAATAAGTGTACTGGATGATACAAACAAAAACAGTAACTCATGAATAATTAATGAGCAAATTGTATACCGTAACCTTAAAACACACACACAAAAATAAAGCAAGCTAACACATATGTAGCCAACTGGAGTAGGAAACAACTGACAAATTCACACAAACTTCCTAGACAAGTTATTATCCACTATACAATGGAACCAAACACTAACAACACCCAATGGCTTCAGGGTATTTGAACAGCACGTGCCACTCATTCACTGGTGTTAGCCTATCAGTTTATCTAATTGTACACTGATCACTTACATAGCAATATTGTACATAAACTGTTGAAGGAGGAAAATTAGAAGCTTCCCTGACCAACACTACTATACACATGTACACAAGGCCCGTGCTACAAATTAAACTTAGTGTGCTAAGTGGAAGTCAAGTGGGAGATAGCGTCTTCTAGCTTAAAAAATGGCTGACATTGGTTGAGTTAGTATAACACACACACACCATGGTTACCAGTGTTCTTCTCAACCTGTAGTTTGATGCCAATACATACCATTTGGCAGTGTTGAGATGGTATTATTCTCAATTATTTACAGATATTTAGAACATCTTATGAGTCACCTGCATCACCATCATATGAAATGGGAAGATGTGAAACTTTAGAAAATATTGAGCTGAAAATATAGTATACCAAGAAGAATTCTAACCTCCCCCCCCCCCCCCCCCCCCCTTCACGTGTTTAACAAAAATCATAAGCTTAGAGCTTCCAGGATGCTAGCTGTCTTAGAACATAGCGACTAATCCACAGTGAAGCGCATCACACAGAAGTGATCTTTCCTAACTATGCAATTGGAGAAAATACTTGCCCTCTTTGCTTACTAAGTGTTTTCAGGCTGGAAAAGGGTTGGCAATCTAAGCATCACAATTATTACTACTGATATTTTCTAAACTAATATCTACACATTATCTTGCACCTGCACTAACGGTTGGTATCACAATGAGCTCCATTACTATCATATTAAAGCATCTTACTCATCATTTCCCTTTCATACATAACATAACACTTGGACTTTAAACTCTGTAGTTCACAATGGCTGGCAGCACGTAACTAATTTAGAACATAGCGACTAATCCACAGTGAAGCGCATCACACAAACATTTTTAAAAAAGTGATCTTCCCTAACTATGCAATTGGAGAAAATACTTGCCCTCAAGATGGGGACACTAAATGTAGAGTCCTTCCCTGAAGGATGTGGAGATTTTTAAAGTCCCTCTGTCACACAACACAAACAAAGTTATACCAGCTATGTTTCAACCCGTGACTAAATGGAAATACCCTGTACTATGTATTGTGCTCCCCACCCCCATCCTATCTTATTGAACACTACTCAAGAGTCAGCTAGATCATACATTAGCCAATACAACTGCCATACCACATCAGCAATCCAATCAAACAACTAGTCAGCACAGTATCCACCCAATCTGAAGGAAAGAGAAAGAGACTGGGGACTAAGGAAATATTTAGGGATAGAAAAAAATCATACAAACTTAACTGACTGTGCCATGGTACCTTTGAAGCTACATAAGGAAATATTTACTATTTCTAGTGCGACCATATCCTGTAACCTTGCAATATTCTCTCTCTTCTTACTTCTGTCCTCTCTCTCTCTCCTCCTTAAGCTCTCCTCTAGACTTTCAAAGAGTAAATTGACTTATCTCAAGAGAGAAACTAAAATGTATTTGGGAGAATATCACAAGTTGTTTACATACAAATCTCCAATACAGCATACAGTATCAGTTGCCATGGAGTAACCATGACACTAGATATGTCAGCACATCAACACATGGTGTAAAAGCCGCCAATCCTCCCACGTTCACTGGCACTACTACATGTGCCACTTTGAGCTTGCTTTATCACGAGATATTCAGCTACACAGAGCAGAAGGAAAGAGACCTTGAATATCAAAGGACCTATACAGTCACACAGAGGACTAAAGGATGCAAACACCGCCATTAAACAGTCATGTCACAGCAGTATTACACCACTCCACCACAATCACCTCACATCTATGGCAGTAATATTATATTAAGAAAGTAACTCACTTCAACAAAGCACTCCCAGAATGCGTTTTGCTCCTTTGTACAAAAACCAAAAACAGTTTTTTTGAAACACTCGCGGACTTTCTTTCGTTCTTCACTGCAACGAGTAATGGACAAAGCAGCAAGAACCTTTTTCTTTTCCCGTTCCTCAGGAGAACCACCAATATCCATAGAATGCAGCCACCTGCACACACACACACACACACACACACACACACACACACACACACACACACATCAACATGATAAGACTTCAAAAAGACACATCATGTTTTGTGAGCTATTGGTTTATTGGGAACCGCTTCCAAAATAAAATACACCAAAAAGCTTTGGGGGAGTTTATGATACTCAAGTTCTTGGCAAGATTTTAAGTATAAAACAGTACGAAAACTTCTAAGGCAACATCATCATTAATGTTTATGATCCCGAAGAGTACTTGAGAAAACATACAAAAACTAACAAATAGAGCTAATATGATTAGGTTGAGGTATTGAAAGTGAAGTATTAGAAGTGATTATAAATTATCATTCAGTCAACTGTCATAGAACATACTACATCTTCACTAGTGGAAAGTGATGCTTTCAAATCACCATTCCTTGAAAACCATTCAAACTCACTTGACTACATAAATTTATCAATACACAAGGAACCAAGCTGGGATAGATATGGAGCTACAGAGTATGAATCATCATGTCTGAGCTAAGCTACTTCAAATGACAGTATTACTACTACTGAGTTGAAATAGAGTTTCTGAACAGAAGGAATAAAAAAACAGTAAGTAAATCAGTCCTAGTAACTTGAAGATTCTTGCAACTGAAAACTCTTATGACAAAATAGTACATTATAATTGCTACGAATAAATTAAAAACTAGCCACAAAGTGAAAGTTAAGCAGTTTTAACAACACCATTAGAAATAACAAACAAGTTAACCGAATCATACACTATTAGCGAGAACAAAAACCACCAAAAGTTCTATGAAACATGCAATGATTAGGGAAAAGGACTACAGAAGCTAGGTAAGCACTCCTGACATGGTTGACCACAGTACTCTAATCATGGCCAATTGTAGCTTGGTTCTCGTTGATTAGAGAATGCAGTGTCTATTAAAAAAAAGAAAAAAGCATCTCTCCACAGCCAGCTAGACTGGGGTTTCAAATATCACGTGTGATTGTGTATGAGGGTACACACGCAGAAATGTAGTCATCTCTATGACGTCCTGGATCCTATCACAATCAAACTGTTAGTATGTAACTGTGTGGCTACTGCAATATTGCTCTAATTAAGCAGGCAGAAACACTAGCACGTGCTATGTAATAGTGCACAATAGGTGGGAACTGTTTAAAATATCTTTTTTCTGTTTGTTGATAGCTATTGGGACTATCCAGTTCATCTAATAGATTCAACACTTGCTGAAGCAGACCATAGTCAGCTTCCCCATAGTCTCGTTATAGCAACGGTTGGTAAGCTTCCTAATGACTGTATCCAAGATTAATCTAAATCTTTCTCTCCTCCAACCTTGGGCTCTTAGTAGAACATGATGCTAGCGAACATAAACAAAGCCATAAAGAACGACCGCATGAACCAAGAAGCAGTAAGTGTCTACATGACAATCAGGTACATTTATAACAACAACTGTAGTGATAGAATCCATTCTTACTGAAATTAAAAACATCTGTAATAGCAACCACTAAAATATACTTTCATTATAATCTTAAAAATCGCATGCTAGAAAAATGGATGGCTAGAATGGAGTCTAGTTGTACTACAATGCCACAAACTTAACCATTGAGTGCTTCAGTGAGTTGCAGTCTGCAATGTAATATATGATCTGAGCATTAGTAAGGTGGGAGAGAGAAAGTAACTTATCCAGCAGAATGAGTGCACTCACTCCCACTGACCACTGGTGAAACCTTATAAAAAAAACCCTAAAAAATCTCACCAAACCACTGAATACTAGTAGCACTTTTAATTAATGTTAACCACTGATCAATTCATATACTTACATACACATACCAGAAAGTCACCAAACCCACTATCACAACCTAGCTAGGGTTTCCTGCCTGTAAGCTGTATTATCAGACACAGTACAATCAGATTTAACCTAGTAACCGGGATCCTAGCAACAGATACCAGGTCTGTCTATCTTTACTGTCATAAACTAGTCTGTGGTCTATTTATTCTACCAGACTAAAGGTAGGATTACTAGTCCACAGTCTATCTATTCTAGTTAGGGCTACTGTTGCTAGTCTGTGATCAATCTTTTCTATAAAACTCTAGTTAGGATTGCTAGTCTGTGGTCTATCTTGCTATCACACACCAACTAAGGTTGCCAGTCTGTGGTCATGCCACAACACATTCCCAGGTCATTGTAAATTTTGATTTTTAAAACAATATTTTTTTCATAATGATGCCTTGATTACAAAAAAAAAAGTTACTTTCACTTGCATTGTGGGAAGCATGAATGGAATAACAATCAACATTGAAGATTTAAGAGATTACTAACTATTCAAGTGCCCACACCACACATGTGCACACCACGCATGAACACACCCACTCGGATACAATATTGAGAGTATATGCACACCTACTGCTAAACTAAAATACCATGATAATTGATAATAGGAGATTTTTCTCTATTTAACAGTCAATATTTTTAATTATAACTTAACCCGACGTTTCGACTTCTTGTCGAAGTCCTCTTCAGGGGTCAATTGAGGTCGAACTCTCTGTGGTGATATAATAACACAAAGTAAACAGCAAGATTCCTGGAGGGCACGCTTACTGTTTATTATATCCGGGAGGGTGATTTGCACGCAGCATGGACAATCAGCATCCTGGAAGCTCTAAACCTATGTCTCTGTTAAACTTGTTGTTGTCAGGTGTCATCTGTATGTGTAGAGCTTCCTTGATCTTCAACTCACAATTCTTACTGGCTGTGTCTACAAATCTTACCTCTTCCCATTTAATGGGGTGATGCTGCTGCCAAGCCATGTTCAGCAGTGGCTGAAACCTTCTCATCACCTCTCTTACAAGCATCCTGATGTTCTTTTACTTTTTGCTCAAGCCTTCTAGTTGTTTCACCTATGTATACTTTACCACAACTGCAGGGTATACTATATATTTATGGATGACTCTGTGGTAATAGGTATAGTATCTTTGACTTTAGTAAGATGTGATCTTAGTGTCTTACCCGGCATAAATGCTGTTTTAATGTCAAAGTCTCTACACACTCTCTGAATGCTCTCACTCAATCCTGCTATGTACGGAATAGTAAGAATCAAAACCTATCTCTTGCTCAGTATCTGTGTGATCTTAAGTCATAATTAAAAATATTGGCTGTTAAAAAGAGAAAAATGTCCTATTATTATAATTATTTCAGCCGAGAATGGCTGAATCATTAAAACACCATGTTCATTATACTGGTCAATGAAAGAAGCATCCTGGCCAGCCTTATTTCAAAGCCAGAGTAATAATAATAATAATAATAATAATAATAATAATAATATTAATAATAAGGGTATTTTTTTTATAACCAAACTTGAGAGAGGTCAAATCAAATCATCATTATTGATATTTCTGGGGTGGGGGAGGGGGGAAGGAGAGAATGCCCCCTAAAATGCCTAAAAACTCCCCGATAGTAATAATAATAATAATAATAATAATAATAATAAACATTATCACCTCTATACACTAATGGATCACAGAGTGATTGAATTCTTACAAGACTTCCTCTACCACTAATTACTAAACAAATTCAATAAGGTAGTAATAAAAGAATCACCCAGTGGTGTGTACCACTAGTACTTTTTTAATAACACAACCTGAAACCAGCCATGTTAGTCACAAATAGCCCACAAATTCAATACAGTGATATGTACCACTATAAGCTTGGGATGTAAATACACATTGATAAATATATACATAATAGTAAATCAGCTAACATAATATCTCTAACTAGTTAAACTATGTCAACATTAACCAAGTGCAAGGAAAAAGAATGACCTGACCCTACATGCAAGTCATAATTATTACCTATCCACCATTCCTACACAGCGAAATTCTGTCAACAAGTTAGCTTGATTCTTTGATGATACTAAACTGCTCTCTCACACAATTCACCAGCTGCCAACATTAAGCTGCATAATTATTACTTACTATCCGAGATATTACAGATATGAGGGGACCCAAGTCAGAATTTTTACTGTATAAAAACAAAAACACTAGCTACATACCTCACAGGTCGGCTGCAGCTCTACAGGACGAAAATTGCAGCGAAGTTAGGTGCGATAGAACGACAATAAGATAAATAGCTACTTAGCTACTGAAACTACAAAAAGTAATGTCCACAAACCTGCTAGCTTACCAGGTAGCTAGGAAACCTACTATACAAAATATAGCACCTTCATTAACTTACTGTAAAGAAAACTTAGCAAATCTCCGGAAACTGCAGAGTTTTGATACCCCCGGCCGCTGGACACCTTAAAGCTGCGCTACAATTAGAGTCCTGGAGAGAAACGTGATTCAAGGAGCGCAAAATAGAAGAGTGCGGCTAACTCGCTCCCCATTAATTTGCTCCGAGTTCCAACCACTAACAGTTACATTTCTGTCAATCAATTGTGTGCAGAATTAGCACTAGAATGTCGTCTTGATTTATGGCGAGTAGTGTTTCATCCAGAGTTAGATGGATCAGTGACTTGGATAAAAGCGTATTGAATGCTAACTTTGAAAAAAGGGGGTGGATAAAAGGCTCTAGTGAAGGTAATGTAGTAACTAATCTATAATAATTACTACATAAACTAGTTTTACACAAAAATTATGGTTACCATAGCAACTGACTAATTTCGCACATAAATTTGCATACATATAAATACTTAACAAAATTTTCACATGGGTAAGTTAATAAAAGCCCAGTTTTGAAAAATATAAAATATACTGCATTAGATTCAGCTATAGCTAGATAAGTACGAGTTCTGCACACATTTAACTTCCACGATTTTTGCTATGGTTTATACATGTACCATGCATGTGTTGTTCTCAGCAACGCCGCTGGTAGTGCCTCTCAGTTAAAAAATGGTATAGGTTATGTGAAATAGTATGGATTATACCACCCTTTTTTGACCAATCACTTCAATTATGACTGAGTGACTTGAAGTGATATTATCTAACACACTACTGAAGGTCTAGTGATGAGGAATGATTCTCAGTAAGTATGAATGCAATGTAATTAAAAATGCTACAATAATTGTTTTACGAACATATTGATGCCATTATTTAGAATGGATTTATACAATTGTTTAAATTTAATATGCTGGACTATAATGCCTTTGTGTCACTAAATCTCCAGTTACTTCAAGCAAGACAAAATATGCAATCAGAATAATAATAAACCAGCAAATACCCCACCACACAGAGGCGCTGGATGTACTAACTTTTGCAAGTTAAGAAAGCAGTAGCATAAGGTATTATGGCTTTAGTAATTGCTTTTTTCTCACTTACTTTTCTTGACCCGTGTATTCATGAATACACTCCACTGTCTATGACGATGATTTAACAAACCATACTGACGATCCTTTACCAACACAACACAGCTAATGAATGATTCATGAATACACCATGGTCGTTACTGACAGACAAGTGTATTATTATAATAGGAAAAGAAGGAGAGAATTAAGACTACTTTAGATCAAACTATTTAGACTAATGAACTTGTGTGAAATTGATGTCTATAGTTAAGTATAAATGTGAGAATCAGATGGATAAGCCGCAATACTGAATTATAATTGTTGTGATGCCTGCAAATAAATGAGGCTGTCAGTTCTACTTTGATTTACCTCACATTAATTAGTTGGCATCCCAAAACATTTGGATTAGCTGAAGTGAATGTTGGACAAAGTTTACTTAAAATTATCATGGCTTACAATATAGTAAGCACTCATCCCCAATGCTTGTGGGAATGTTTTCAGTTTTATCACTTGCTATCTTGAAGCCAGTAGCCTTCAAACGCTGAATCACTATATAGTATGGTTGGAAAAATTATGTACACATATATTTTAAGTGTGGCCTGTTGTGAAAGTCATTTTATGTTATGTTGCTGCCAAGAAATTATGTAAAACAATATTATTATAGTGGCTATATACATTATTTTATCCTTATCTTCATTATATATGACATGTATATACATTCATTTGTCAATGATTGTGTTTGATATCCAGATTCATGAATAATTAATAAGCTAAACTGATTTGTTATAGAGTAATCACTTAAATCTAGTTACATTGGTAAAGGCGACAACAAAGCAAGTAAGATCAGTCTAACCCTCAGCATATGCTGACTGCCTGTGTGAATTTTATTTTTAGATTGAATCTTTGCTATGGTCAAACCTGTGCTCCTTGAAGCAGAACATTACTCCCATGTGTATAGCCATTGTTCAGGAGAAATAGTGTTAGATTTTCATAGAGTGTGAACAAAATTAAACTAGAACCAGATAATATTGCGGTAATTAATAGCCTTCAGGATTTTAATGATAAACCAGTAACTGCATAAAAAAGTATTATCTAAATCTTGAACTGTGCAATGTTTCAGTTATTGGAGGAAATTATTATAGCTTGCATTGTGGAGAAATCAACTATATCTGTGTCCGAAAAAATAATATGATAGTATTATTTGTCTGTCAGTCTGGTTCACTGCAGGTATCGCACTGGTTATTTTTTAGTTGTCTTCATCATCATGCCCTTTTATTTATTTTTATTTTGTTCTGTACCAGATAGTCTGCCTTATACTGCCTAGCTATTGTAAAGTTGCTCTTCTGCTTTCAGTTGATGGTTGTAGAAATAGGTGTAATGTTCAACTGGGGAGGTAGATCAAAACCACAGGCATTTTTCTCAATACCCACTAGTCTAAGCTTGTATCTTGGCATTTGAATCTCTGGTCCTTTTGTTCCAAATAGTTTGGGGTTACAAGTCTGCATGGATTATCATGAATGCCTAGTGAAATTAATGATTCTGCCAATGGTTCACAATTCCCTTGATCTGTTAGCACACTAAGTTCACAATAATTATAATACAGAAATTATGCAAAAAGTAACAAAAAAAAACAAAAACAAACAGCACTACATTGATGGCAAATTCCAAACAAAACACGTTTATTAAGTCACTTTTTTTTGCATGTTCTAAGGATAATATAATTTAGAGCCTTCTCATTAGACTTCTGGTCTCATCCAGTTCTTCTACCACAGAATTGTCCTTTTTTACCCCTTATTCGATACAAAGCCTCATTCAAGCGACCTCCACACTTGGACATGAGCTTATTAAACAGCATCTGAAAATTTTCTCCCAGCAATCCCCAAAGAATAACACCTATCCAATACACTGCAGTAACTGACAATGCCAAGATGTTAACCGCTCTCACCATACCTCTAATTCGATGGTCGAAATATACAATGACGGTCATAAGGGAGATTGCTAAGCAAGGTAATGTCGATATCAGGATTGTCAACACGTCCAGATAGTTGTGTGAAGATATCCTATAGGGCTGAGCAATGGCAACAGTTAGAGCAATTAAATTTAAGGCTATTATATAGTAGATGCTTACTTCCATATAATTGTAAATATGCGATGCTAACGTAATCAGTAATATTCTAGTAAAAAAGTAAAAAGCAGAGAAGTACCTCATGTCATATGGTTGGGTCCTATAACTCCCTTGAAATGCATCCATAAATACTCGTAGCACATGAGAATTCCATTTTAAGCAATTGAGAATCTTTTGGAAGCATCTACATGGATAAAGGAGTTGAAGTAGCATGGGAAAAACTACGAAAATTAAGGCTACAATAATGGCTAGTATAGCATAGGGGAGATGTTCAGGTCCACAGAACTCAATGCTAGCATCAATATATAAGTATCGTTTGTTGAGTGCTTGTCCTTGCTCATTGTATACTTTTATGGAGGACAGAAGTGTGAGGGAAATTATCAGAATCTTCACGCTAGATAGAGTAATAAAAGATGCAAAGACTTCTACTAATGAGCTTTTGGGAGCATCATTGGAGTGGAAGTAATTCAGAATATATTTAACTGGCTTCCAAGCCAGTACAAGAATAATCACATTTTTATCATACATCTTGATTAAAATGTATGACATGAATATGAGAAAGAAAGGAAATAAAGCTACCACATAATCTATTGCAACAATGTGTAAAACACTGAATTGAGGGCCAAGACAATTTGGAAGATAGAAGTCTTTGAAAAAAGACAAATTTATAAGCTGCAGGAATAATTTAAAAAACTTTATGCCAACAATTTCTTTGGAAGTAGCAGCATGAGTATCAAACCAAGTGTTTATGGTTGTTTCAAGAATAATGGAGGACAACAAAACCTGCATACAGAACACGACACCATTCAGTTTACTGCTAATAATAGGAATCTTTGCAGTGACCAAGATAAAAAATAATATTCCCATTGGTATAAGAGAGGCAGCAAGATACTTTAGTAAGTTACTGGCGATATTCTGGTTAGTGCAAGGAATGCACTTGGATAGACGGTTAGTGTTGAGGTCTAGCCCAAATTCCTCCTTACAATGACCGCAAAACCTTCCCACTTTATTGGTCACAAATGATCCCGCACTTTTGCTGCACATGTCTAGGTTAAACTGGTTGCCATCAGCTACAGAATATCTTTTCAGTCTAATGTGAAGGGTTCGGTTGACATTGAAGCATGTAGTCAGGCAATATCCCAGCTGTGTCTGATGAGCTTCTTTGTCATAATACATGCAGTAGCATCGTGGTATCTTGATAATAGTGGAATTGTCGGCACATGATACTGATAAATGATAGTCAGCTCCACATTGCCAAGAGTTGTTGACTCTTTGAGACCATATTGGACGATCAGTATTTAGAGACTGTCCAGCTAGATCCAATTCTCCTACTGCTGTAACAAATAAACTAATAAATTTAACTAATCCTATGAAAAGTTTGTGGTCCATTCTGTTGCACTAACTGCTTGACTTTTTCATTCACCATATATACTAAAGTCAGTTTTTAAACAGGAAATTGAAATAAATAATCAGGCTTCATGTCTGTCAGAATGTGCTCTGAATCATAAAGTCTAAGTATGCAGAATTAGTAAACAAATAGTTTCTACCTAAAGAATATTATCAGCATTAAAAGTCTTATTTTAACCGAGATTGTGTGTCATGTAGTTCTAAACATATTGTATTGAATCTACGGTCTTGAAAGTGAAAGATCACATATTGAAAACTATTATGTCTATGTTGTTCCATTTTAGTTCACTCAATCTATTATTAGATATGAATAAATTGTTGTGATGTGATCAGTTGAACAACTACATATGTATATAAGTGAATCAAACAACGTTCATAAATTCATATTATAACCAGTATCTGGTCCCGGATCTTATTGCCTAGCTTCACAATCTGTTATACAGTGAAAATTTGATGTGCTTTATTATCTAATGTCTTATTGTGCTTGGACATATTGCACGCTAGTTGACAATCAACTATCATTACGTTTTTGATGGGATATTGATAAGAATGGAGGGGGGGGGACTATTTCTGTTTGTTTATTTTGTTTTCATTTGATGTGTAGGTTTAGTAGAGATTAGATGATAGATATCGTTTTTCCTACATATACAAGGAGCATGTTGGCAGTGCAGTGTGACATCAGCTCTGTGTGGTGCATAACTTACACAGAATTACAAAGCAGATATCCACACACTCTAACAAACAGAGTAATGAGGAAACTAGTAATTTACTTTCAACATGTTTAATATAGCGACTTAGTCTTCTATAAATCAGCTTTTTTACTAATTTACAATTATTATTATCCTTAAAACATTATTGATTATTATTGATTCACCTTAGATCCTTAATACATGTTGGAATTACATACCGGTGATCCTAGTTTGCTGTATGTAGTAGTTATAGGATTATATTGTCAAACTTTTGATGCTTAAATTTTTTTTATTTCTCAAGAAATTATTAATTGTGGTGTATTTTTCTTTTGTTTACTTGCAGATGGAGATTGGAACTTTTATTGGTGAGTAAAGTCTATATGTAAACTATTTGATACCTGCTCCATCTTGCTTTAGCAAGCATAGGAATCAATGTATAGTAGTTATTCCTAGGACAAAATAAACTGCATTCGTGTGATATCACTATTGATTAGTATTTGATCACAATTTTTATTTTTACTATATGTCCATATAATATATAAATATTTATTGCACAAGTTAGCATGTAACATGGGGAGATTTTTCATGTGCATATGTAAGTATTTTCAGCAAGTGAAATACAAGTGTGAGAGTGAATTGTAATCCATATGTTGTACAAGAGTATATTAATTTGTTTATAATACATTGGATTTCAAAACAGCACCTTTTCCCTGCTTTTCTAACATTTTCCTCTTTGCTTTTAATGTTTTGGCGACACCCTTGAAACTCTTTGTCCATCAAAATGAAATACTCTTTTCCACAATCATGTATGTGCCTATACAAGCTTGTTGCTAGAGAAGATAAGTCACCAGCTTCATATTCTAACCCATTTCTATTCTTTACAACCATAAAAAAGAAAGCCCTGTCGTTCAGAGGTAACTCTGTCATACTTCTAAAATTCAGTTGTACTGAACTATGCACGAGTGCATTGGAGCATTCAATATGGGAAAATATTGAACGCTCGTGTGGTGCAGAAATATTAAAGGAAAATATCCAATGTATGATATAGCTATGTATACATTTATATAGGTGCACAGTCTATACAGTGAGGACTATATTTGGGACAGAAGGCTACAGATTATCTGATGATCAGTAAGTCAAAGTCTTAGCAGTACCAACTTCTCTCACTGAATACATTTTACCCCACACTATTTAATTAGCAGTTATAATCTACTTGAGTAAACAAGAAGGAATCTGATTCATTAATTCTTATAGTTCGTAATCTTAGAGGGCATTATTGCAACTAGACTTGATTATCAAGGCAATAATTCCTGTATATGTAGTGACTACCTCTCAGGGTGCAAAATATTTGGCAATGATTTTATTGGTGCATTGATAGGTACAACTTAGATCCTTTGAATCTATTGTAGTTTTTAATTAGTACTCTATGCAAGTAGTTATTTTATGAAATAAATTAAGTTAAATTTTTCTTTCTCTAAGTTGAAAATTTTGACTACACAGATTATTAAAACCTCAGTAGTTCCCTAACTTTAAACAGAACGCGATCAACCATAGATTGTATTCATCATAACTTGCATTTTTTTGACAGAATTGTCTGCCATTTTCCTAACCATTATGAACTGACTCGGAAGGACTATATGGTAAAGAACATAAAGCGGTATCGTAGAGAATTAGAGCGGGATGGTAGTTCACTGTCTGAGAGAGATGACCATGGAAAATACGTATATTTAGGTAAGTGGTTAATTACAGTGTTTCTAATGCATTTAAACTTAGAGGTTGTGTTTATAATCAATTCTATTCTCCATATGCGAAATCTGTGGCTGTGTTTAACACATTCTGAAATCCTTCCTGAGGTCCTGGAATCCCCAGCATGCCCTTTGACCTCTAGCTTCTATTCAAAGTCAAAAAAAAAAAGCCATGCAAAGAGAACCTGTAAGAATAGCGCACTATTTTTTCAATTAGATCCACACCACATATAAAATGAGTGCCCCAACATACAAACAGCTGTATATAATCATGTTTTTAAGTGATATAGTAGAAATCAAGTCTAGCTCCTATCACTGCTGTGTGTGTGTGTGTGTGCCAAAGTACTTGTGACCAGGGGCGTTGGAAAAGGTGCAGCAAGCAGCCATGGCTGCACCAATATTTTAACAAAAAGGGACGTGTCTTTATTTTTCTACTCTTTACCTAAACTTCGTTTGGACTTGGGCGGCAGAAATCGAGCGGTTAAATGACTTCCGCTGAGATTAGATAGCTAACATCGAACCTTTTGGAATATTTTTTATGAAACTCCAGACCATCCTGGTCCTTCGTTTACTATTCCAAAGTGATCGTTTGAAAAAAACAACAACGTAGTTCAGAAATCCTTCCAGCAATGTTTGTCTGCAAAAGGCCTTATTAGGAGTCTTCCCAATCAGTTATTTGGCACACATATTGAAGGAAAAATATACTAAGACTGCCACAAATGGCAGACATTTGTAAGTTCTAATTATGAAGGATTTATTTTTTTTAATGTTTTTTTTTGACATTGTGTTGTTTGCTTTATATGTCTTAGTAGCTATATTAGATTATATTATACACTGTACATAATAGCTATAACTATAATTTAACATTATTTATTTGAATGAACCTATTGATTGTTATAAAAATCATTTGGTTTGTAATTATAATAAAAAATATGGCTTGTACTGAATTGTTTGGTTTGATTACAGTGGCATTTGAATTGATTAGATACCAGAGCATAGACTTAAATGCTTTGTTTCATTTGATAGAAAATCCATTGTTTTGTCTTTTCTAAACTCATTACTTGAATATATGAGTGGGTGTGGTCAGTGGGTGTGGTTACAATGGCCGTACCAATAAGATCTGGCTTCCTACTCCCCTGCTTGTGACCCCTCAAGATAGTATCAAGCAGTAGCTACTCTCATTTTTGTTTTCCCTTCTGTTAAGGTGCTCATGACTTACTTTCTATTTATGTTACACCAGTTTTTGTACTAAGTTGCTGTAATGCATTCTAAAATGGCCTCCTAGAAGTTGGTGGCAGATACTGGCAGCCACCATTTCCATTTGTTGGGAAATAAATCCCTGGCTAATACACCCTTTTCTCATTAAATAAGCTATTAGAAATACATATTAAAGTAGACTTTTTTGTTACAACCACTTTCTTGGGCGATTTGTAAAGAGTATTTGGAGGATAACAAACTTTACTATGTGATTTAACTTACTGATTGATTTTACTACTTTCAGATTTCATTCCAGTGACATATATTCTGCCATCAGACTACAACTTGTTTGTTGAAGAATTTCGCAGAAACCCCTCCAGCACTTGGATAATGAAACCTGCTGCTAAAGGTATTCTACAACAGAATTCATAATGCTACAAAATTTTAAATACTACAGGATTTTCGCTTACTTTTTATGATCATCTAGTTTAGTATAATAATTTAATAAATAATTCTACCCATGTATGTGAGCAATGAACTCTTGGAGAAAGAACTTATACTATTGCATGCATGTGAAAGTTATAAAATAAGATTCATACCCAATAAGAACAAATTGAACAGTACTATATTAAGTAAGCTCTTATATTAGTGTAGTTTTCTTTATTCCTTAGTTATATTGAAACTAAAGTGCTCAGTGAAGTGATGGCATGCTGGGCAGTAATAGAGTGACTTAAACATTGCTGCTACGATCCTGAAACATTGTTTTCAGGTGATTGAAGTTAACAAAATTGTTTGATTTTAATATTCTAAGTAGGACAAGCCAGCTCAGCTTAGTGAACAGAATTACCAATAATCATCAAATCCACTGCTATCTCTATCTAATACTTAGCACAAGGAGTGGGTATTTTTCTGGTCAGCAAGCTTTCTCAACTCAAGAAGTGGTCCAAAGAGTCTTCCAAAGTCAACAGGTATACTTCTAGCCCATATTGTCTTAGCTTCATGTATGCATCTCCGTAAAATACTTGGTGTCAAAAAAAAGTTGACAGGTTATGGTTGGAAAGTATGTGTTTTTCACAATACATACTCTGATGTAGGTCTAGGAAATATTTTAGTGTATACTGTCCATGCTTATCAGTATTTATCTTGTATCTACAACTTTAATCTTTGTAGTGTACACAATTCAAAGGAAGTGTTTGTAATATCACGCTACATAGAAAACCCTCTTTTAATTGGAGGAAAGAAGTTTGACCTCAGGCTATACGTGCTTGTGACATCTTTCAGACCACTAAAGGCCTACATGTGAGCCCTTATGAATTAAATTACTTTAATTAATACATGACTGTACTTACTTTTAATCTCAGGTAGCTGTGTTATGTTAAAATTCCATATTTCGCAGTGAATATTTAGAGTCTAACTATATATAGTATTATTTTATATAGGTTCATACATACAGTATGTCTGTTGTCTTAGTCAATAGAATAGAATTAATCTAAAAATCCTCATTGAGTGTTTTAAGAGTTACTGTGAGCAAATTCAGTTAAGTTATGTCATTATGGAGATTGTTTTAATTTATTACTTGATAGGTACCAGTTAGGATTCTGTCGCTTCTGTACAGTAAAGTATACAGCCAGTGTCAGTGAGCTGGAGAATATGTTTGTCCACCTCACCAATGTCTCTATACAGAAACATGGAGTTAGTAATATCCAATATGAGTATTTGAATACATGTATCATAATTAAGGTAACTGGCCAGTGTGTTAACATCTGTTATCCTGACTATAATTTCAGTGGCAGACATGCCTACTGTGTTTGGAATGTACTCTGAATCTATTTGTCCTGCCTATAGCTATGGTAGATGAAGTTACTAACACTTGCTGTTCACTGTTAGCACTCCTCTTGCACGATCTGGAATTATTGTCTCTATTCCAAGTTGAACAAACTAATTACTATGTTATGCTATATAGCTATAATATGCTAGATAAGTGAAACTAAATGTTACTCATGCTTACTTTGTTGAGAATCAAAGCATTGAGACCACTGATTATGCAACATTAGCAATATTCATAGAGTTATTCAGTGTGTTGCTGTCCTTAATTTTTAGTAAGGTTTACGTAAAAATAAGTCTCTGTAATGGTTTCAAGGAATTTCACTTTATAGTAGTAGCGCAATAGTATAAAATAAATGAACTTAATAAGTTTTCAACAGTTGGCAAATTATGTATATTCTAATGAGTTGGTGTTCTGCAACAGCTCTTCTTTCATTTACTGCCAAATAAGAATTTATAAACTTGAGACAGTTTTTTTTTAGCATAGGAAGATAGGAAACAATATATGTGGTTCACTTGCCATCAGTATCCTAAAGCACACCACTAACATTTTCATTTCTAGATTTGTTTCAATCTCTCTCCATCATTTTTTATGAAACCATTCCTTTTTATTCATTTATTATTGTGATGTTGTTGTTTTTTCCTCACACAATTGATGTCTCTATTGCAGGAAGAGTATAATGAAAGTCATGGTGGTAAATGGACTGTAGAAAATCTTAGACTTTATTTAGAGGGTACACAAGGAAAAGAGGTAAGCTATTTTATGTTAATTAGCATAGTTGCATAAGAAAATACATGACATTGTGAGCCTGCAAGCCTTCTTCTGTTGTAAATATATATTTAAGTGAATAAATACAGAGCACAAAATGCTAAAGCAATAAAGTTTGATGACATCTTAGTTATATTTGTCACTTCCTTGAAAATGGGAATTGTAAAAGTACAATAACTGTAAGATTGCTAAAACTGATTTTAAGGATTTGAGAAGTTAAATGAAATAGGTTGTGTGGAATAAACTTACTGAAAAGACTGTTAAATAATCTAATATACTCCAGTACATGTTTGCATAGTCACATACACTGCATAGACTAAATACTTCTCTCATGATACCACATAGAGTTAGTTTACCTGTGAAAAGATCTGTTATTTAATTGCAGTCAATAGCAAATTGAATATATGGTTTGTAGGCCACAGATACTCTTTTTGATGATATTCACTGGCTGATAGTCCACTCACTGAAGGCAACTCAAGTAAGTGACACTTCAATCTTGTGTGTCCACATTATTTATATACAATTGTAATAACTGCTGCTAACAACGCATAGCAAACTGAGAGACTAAAAGATGGCACTACTTTTCTTCAGCAAATAACAGTTTGTCCTTTAGCTTCAACCACATGCATATCATACTATATGACCCCTGAAAGGTTTAGACAATAACTTCAACAATTAATGTGATTGTTTATCAGTGAATGCAAGTCTAATTCTATAGTTATCATATTATTGTTTGTTTGTTTGTTTGTTTGTTTTTGGTTTATTTTGTATTGAAGTTAATATTTACTGTATATATTATTTCCTTGAAATTTCTTTGCACAATACTTTCTTTAGAATGTGATGTCAAGTGATAAACATTGTTTTGAATGTTATGGGTAAGAAAATGAATATTATTTTATTGATGATTTGACTATAAAATATGACTTCATAGGTATGATATTATTATTGACACTAATCTCAAGCCGTGGCTAATAGAGGTATGTGGTTATATTGACACTGTTTAATTCTTAGCTTATAAATTAAAGAGGAATCTGGAAGACTAAGTTAAGTTACAGGAAAAAAGCTGGTATACAGTCTAAAAATTTCTTGCTGAAAAAGCAAGGGCTTGTGATTTGTCTTCGAACTTATATTTATTAATTAATCGTTTACACATCTGAAACTTGATATGCTCTTGTATTGTAAAGACTTCATGACGTTTTCTAAATGCTTCCCCTTTAGGTGAATGCGTCTCCATCAATGGCCTATACCACTCCTAGTGATCGAGTAATGAAGTACAACCTGATAAGTGATGTCATCAATATAGTGATGTCTCCTTCTGGATTCCCAGAGTGAGTAGCTATTTAGACTGTGCCTGTACGTTTTATCAAGTGAACTAAACATTAATAAGCAGTGACATGTAGTCTTCATATATTGGATGGGTTTTTTATAGTGAAGTATAACAGGGTTTAAATATTTCAACAGTATTCTCTGTATTTTATATAGACTCATTTTTTTAACTACTTTAATTAAGCTAATAGTAATCAAGTTCATTATAAGTACTACATTAGGCATCAGGGCTTCTTTTAAGGGAGGGTAAAGGGAGGCATTCACCCCCCCTCCCCCCCCATCCTTCAGTGACGCTGCTTTGACTATACAGCATGAAATCAGCCTATGATTGCACATTTTATGTACTCTCCTTGCCCCTCCAAAAGTCTAAGAAAGCTGTTTTTGTCCCTCCTAGATCCATTTTCTGTAATCGTCAAACATTTATACTTTGAGTTTCTTCAGTGTTATACGAAGATCTTAGTCTCAAAAAAAATTGCTCTTACAGTGAAAATCAAAACACAGAGCATAATATAAATAAGAATAATTAGCAAAAAATGATAATAATAAGTCCTTAATTAAGTCATTCCACTGTGGAGTGATTTGTAATCTTAATATGATTTCTTATTTTAGTGTGAAATGGAGCAAAACTCCACCTAAAGAAGCACTTGGAAAATTTGACATTCTGTAAGTTAAAAATTGCAGCAATTGAAAGTATGTAAATTGAAAAGGCGAGTTCTAAGTGTCTAATAATTGTAACATGACTTATAAAATTATCATTATCAGCGAAGCTGTATACTAATGAGTTCGGTATATAATATATTATATAATATTATATATATATATATGTCTGTATACATTTGTTTAGGCGTACGTGGACCCTTTTTGTAACCTCACGCTTACATGTATTCTTTTCTACTAATACGCCTGCGCATGTTACGAACTTCCATGGCAATATTTAGCTACATTTTATAGCAGGGTATTTGTTGGCGCACTAGAAATGATCAGCAGAAAATAAGTAAATAGCTAGGGAGCTACGTATAGAGATGTTAAAAAGCTATAAAATGGGCACACAGAGTTGCCCAAACAGCAGAAGAAAAAAGAGACAAAAAAATAAAAAAGACTGGACTCCAAGAGGGGCTAAAAAGCTTCTGCTGTAGTACAGGTAGTAGTAGCTATTTATGTTCAAACTGCATTGTACTAACTTTTTTGCAAATTAGGAATTTTGAGTAAGCAAAAGACATTGATATTATTCTCTACCACTTGATTTAGTGACTTCAGGGAAAGTAGTTCTGTTTTACTATTTTAATATTTTTTCCTAGAATCATTTTTCTGTGCAATTTTTTCCTGTTATTGTTTTTGATTTTATATGTGCCTGTTTTTCAATTTAATGAAATTTTGACATTTTTATTTACAACAATTTCAGATATGATGAAGAGCTGGCAATGATTGATGAACGCGAGAAAGAAGCTAAGTCTCGTGGATATAGAGGGAAGCCTGTTAAGAAATTAGCCACTTGGAAGTAGCAGCTCTGTGTCAAGTTTTCACAAACTGTTTTTATCCCTTGTACATACATGTACCTTTTCCAGTGCTTTCATTCATATCTATTGTAGTTTAGCTAGGACAATTTTACATGTATCCCACTGTGAGCACAGTTTAGATATACATATGTGTAATTGCTTCATTAATCTTAGTTGATGGGAATACAATTGACTAGCTGCTACATATCATTACCACACATAAAGTTAAATGACAGTAACATAGAGTCTTTGTCTGGGTATGTCTACATAAGGAATCTCACAGCGAAACACACCACTGATGGGACTCCGATTTGGTCTGCGATGAAGGCGAACAAATGGCTGATTAACTGCTTGCCCTCTGTTCCTCCACATTGCATGGTTGTCACGCTGACTAGGGATCCTGGTGCCATTAGGGTAGTAAAAGTCACCAGCCTTACTGCAACACAGTGGGTTGTCTTCACTCACGCAGCGCAATGCATCTTCATGCTCGCCTATGTCCACCATATTTATAACCGAGTTGTTACTGTAGACTTGGCCTTTCAACTCGAAGTAAATTACTATAAAACAAAAAAAAATGAACAAACAATTTGGTCACTAAATTAACTATCGAGTGAACTGGACTTGTGCATTAGCCTAGATCCAGACCACTAGCTATGTTCTGTAATTATATTATGTTTCCATTTCAAAATTCTAAAATTCAGTGGTAGGCTTGCAAATTTCTTTTAAATTCAGTCCAAGAATAACACAGATTCCTTGAATTATTGAACGTCTGTAAAAATTCACTATAGACAAGATAAAAAAGCAGTCGGGATTGACAAAAGTCAGCTAGATAGAGCTGAATGGCGCAGAATGAAGGGAGTGCAAAGACGCGTACATTATACACACAATATATCCAGACAACTAGAATGAATTTGTTTGACATCAGTGTTGCTGTAATAGCAACTCACAGGCTAGCTTTAACAACACTTCACAGCCTCGTTAAATAGTTGACTGACACAATGAAATGAGTAGCTACCTCTAAAGTGATAATTAATTGTATCATTTGGTATCTAATGTCTTCTGGAAACTTTTTCAACTTGCTACTTCTTATTCAGCATTTAGCAGATTAAGCTATGAATATATAGCATATGATTGCTGTAAAAGACTACCTGGGGGTGGGTCAGTCGTAACAATTGGTGGAGTTGTTTCTTCCATTAATGTTGTTACTTGAGGTGTGAGTGTGGGAATGACTGAAGGAGTTGGATCAAATGTTGTTGGAGGTGCTAGAACAAAAATATAAATTTAAAAGAACTACATCATTACAAGGCATAATTAATATTGTGAAAATAGCTACTGCTGCTGAAACCCACACCACTACAACTGCTGATAAACTGAGTTTGTGAGTATTATAAATATATAGTTAGCCTTCATCACACATGCACAAGAGGATCATAGTAGCTACTGTCTCTCTGCCTATCTGTCTATGAGAGCAAACCTTACACACAAGTATCTAGAACTTTTTATCAAACTAGAGCATTCAAGTTGATGTTAGGTATTATTATTATTATCATTCATTATTATCATTCATTATTATCATTCATTATTATCATTTATTATTATATTATTATTATATCTTATAACAGTCGTGAGTAACAGACATTGTTGTGCAAGTTAATTCAAGTAAGAACTAGAGCTGAATATAAGTGTATACCTTGTGATGTGATAGATGTTGTGACCAGGTTGGTAGTAGAATCTGTGACAGTTTGTGGACAAAGAGCAGAAGGTGTACAGGTGGGACAGGAGGTAGGAGTTGCAGGTGGGCAGCTAGCACATGGCGGGCATAAAGAGGATGGATCAGAACATCTCCTAGAAACTAAACAAATTAATTTGGATTCATGTTTTACAAGGTGGAAATACATGACAAAATTAAAGTAGAAATACAAATCGATTAAACTTGCCTATGTTTATAAATAAACTTTGATTCAATCCATTTCCTATGGGCACTAAACATTGATATCTACCCTCAGGGGAGGTCACATTTCTCCTTCTATTTAGCCGTATGAAACCAAGACCCTTCCCTCTGTTTCTGTAAAGGTCTAATCCATGGCTACCAATAGGTATTGCAGAGCCATTAGGGTAGAAGAACTCTCCACTATAACAGCATGAGTTGTAGGTAGAGTAACAAAGCAAGGCATCAAGACCTTCTCCAATATCCTCCATTACAACCACTGTGTCGTTTAGATAAGTCTTTCCCTTTAACTCAAAATGGAAGTCTACAAAGAGAAGTACTATTTTAACATGTCCAAAGCATAAACGATTTGAAATGTAACACAAAATCTGATCTCATCGATATGTTGGCTATCAACTTACAGTTGTTGGAATTAGATGGTGGACTGGGAGTGGCACTATCTTGACATGTTGCTATAGAGACAACAACAGCAAAAACAAATTTTATCCATAACACAGTCATTATGGTTACTGGGCATGTCCAAGACTGATCTCACAGTCATGGACATCAAACCTGCCTCCAAGATGGTATGGTTTTGCTTATAATTTGTCTATCCTACCGATACTTACTTGATACATCCTGGCATCCTATAAAAAGAAATATAATTAGTCCAATTAAAAAATGCATATTACAATAATAGTCATTATGATGGAATAGTTGTGAGTGAAAAATTATAAGCACATAGCTACATATGCCTAATACATATGATATTGAATATATTTGGTTAAAATTGAAAATCATCTTCTTAAGTTTTGGCAATGTATAAATTTTATTTGTATACAATAATAGCTAAACGCTTATACAAGTCTGCAATTTGTACAGGTTACACTGCAACGTGGTGGTTGGTATGGGGTTTATATAACCGAGGGCCAAAGCCCTGAGGATAGTGTAAATCCCATACCGACCGAACGCAGAATGGTGCAACCGACTTGTACTGTGTCTCTAGGCTATAGAAAACGACAAAAACTTACTTTGATTGGACTGTTTACTTATTAACCTCCTAGGAGGTAGGTATGAAATATATTCACTGCAAATTGAGCAATCTGATTGGACAGTTTGAACAAACCATGGTACAAGCAGGCCTGTAGCCAGGAGTTTGCACAGGGGGGTTCGGATTTCATAGAAACGCAAGAAAGCCACACCTACTTTTGTTTTCTTCGTTTATTCTTTAAAAAGCGAAAAAGAAGGGGGAAAATATGCCAAAACTAATAATTTGTCTGACGTTCTATGTGTTCTATTAATAAATTCATTGAACACTGCTGACTATCAGCAATAAACGGTAGTAAACTGCTAACGCTATATCATTCTCGTGTAACCAGGCTTCTAACCACTACCGTGAGTTGTACACAAACAGTGAACCATTAATAGGCCTTTCGTACTTTATCTAAATAAGTACATTACGGTACACCATAAAAAGAATAGTTGTAGCGTAGCTTGCTTTATCAGTGCCATAATGAGAGCGATGTTTTGTAGTCAAGGAGCTCAATGTTTATTTGAAAGCAGCTTGGAATCAGACTAGGCCGTCCACATATAGAGTATGAAGTATATCCGGGGATATATATAGATAAATAGCAGAATATTCCATTGCGATTTAGACATGATCGACCACAAATTGACAAACCATAAATTAAATGTGAGGTGTGGCTAAATAATTTACTTCCGGTCACTCAAAAGGGGGGGTTCGACCGAACCCCCTTAACCCCCCCTGGCTACGGGTATGACAAGAATACTTAGCTACACAGTATATTCAAGTCTCTCATTGTCAGTGCATGAAAAGTCATTTTAAAGTCTTAATATCAACTATCTTCAGGTATTTGATAAAATTGCTTCATAGGCTTGCTGACTGGCTTTTTTGGGCTCTTATGTTTTTACTGTTTAACTTACCAATTGATAAGGGGTAGCTATAAGGACCTTCACCTACTCCATTAACAGCCTGGATCTATAACAAAAAAAATAGACAAATAAACTATCAGCATATAAATTTCCTGTTCTGCCAAGAGCTAAGTTTTTACTGTTAGCTATACTTAAGAAATATAGAACAATATTCATTGTTAAAAGCATACCATAATACTAAGTTCACTGGTTTGTGAATCTCTTTCTAGATTTACATTGATTCATTTGGCTGAAATAATTATATAATAGCAATTTTTTAACAGCCAAATTATTAATTAAAACTTAACCCGACGTTTCCACTTCTTGCTGAAGTCCTCTTCTTTTCTAGTGGATGTCATGACTTCAGCAAAAAGTCGAATTGTTGGGTTAAGTTTTAATTAACAATATTGGCTGTTAGAACAAGAAAAATTTGCTATTATTAGATTTACATTAGCTTCAGAGACACATTGAGTTGCAAAATTTTATGTGAGACTTCACCATTGTAAGTCCTTTATAAAATAAACCAAGTACGGAAATATTAAGAATTACCATAGACAATTAATTGTTGTTGTTGTTGTTTTAATACAAAGTTGTTGGGCCAAGCAATGGATGTAATGTACTGGGATTGAGCTACTTACTTGCACAATTGTATCTGATGATCTTTCTTCTTCTGAAGTAATATAGAATGGATAAGTAACTATGAGGGTTTTTCTTTGTGGCTGAATCAGCAGCTGATAGTGCAGGATATCTCCTCTAATCAGACTAGGATTTTCCCATACTATCACTGAGCAAAATGCCTTTACTTTTGTGACTTGATCAGGAACTAAAATAAACAACAATTATTCTCGACTGCAGTATTCAGTTTCATAATTCTGACCTGCTTTTCTAGTGGATGTCCTGACTTCACAATACTTGGGAGAGACCTGGCCAGAATTCATGTCACTGAAATTGTTATGAGTTGTTACTCTTATTTGGTACATTTGGAATGGAATCAAATTAGTCACTTGGTATGCAATGACGGAATTGAAATTCACCAAACTCGAGTTGTGCATAAGAAACTGCCCAGGTCTGTTCAAATCACTGTACAGGACTTTGTAGTAGAAATATCTTTCTCCGATAGTACTGGGTTGGTTCCACTGTATTACAACATCTCTGTCAGAAATTGAAGTCACTACTAAATTTCTGCATTCACTAGGAAATCCTATTCAAGCATACAACAGCAGATATTTAAAAAACAAAAACAAAAAAACAAAACAAAACAAAAAACAAGCAAAAAGTAGAATTAGTCACCAAATAAATGTATTTCAACTTCATGGTGTGATGAGAATCAAATTTATGCAAACATTACCTGCTTGTACAGTTGATGCTTGTACTTCACACCATCTAAATAGCTGGTTAGGATCCTGATCAGAAACTCCATTGTGAGTGGATACTCTAATCTGGTAATTTTGGGATGGATTCAAATCCATTATCTCATACTCTACTTCATAACTCGTGTTTACAAATTTATCAGTGACAATTATGAAATCTCCAGAATTGCTTAGATCCCTGTAAAATATTTTATAATAGAAATCGGGTCTCCCTGTGATGTTAGGTCTGCTCCATTGCACAAGAAGAGTTGTTTCAGAGGCAGACATCACTCTTAAGTTGGTACACTCGCTTGGTTGTGCTAAAAATAATTATAAATTCCTTATAAGGCATTTCTCTTGAAAAATCTCTTGAACGCTTACGAGTGCATGGTGAAGCAGCTGCCTCATGAGGAGCTCTGAAGTATCCACTGGCACACTGACATTCTGTCACAGCCGATTCATCCACTCTCGTGTTTAATGGACAACTGATACAATTGAATGATGTATTGGATGATAAATATTGGCCGGCTGGACATGCTAAAAAAGAAAAAAAATACTACCAATTTAGTAGGGCAATACAAAACAACAACAACAAACAACTAACCCAAGCAAGCACTTTGATTGCTGCTTATCACATAACCCTGGTTACAGTGGCACCCAGTTTCATTCTGGAAAGAAATCCAATCTCCTCCTTGACTGCAGTGCAGGAATGAATTCCTTGATGTCCTTTTTGAAGCACCCTTTACACAATGACCCTTTACCTGAACTCTTTGTGAGTGAATTGCAGGTGCAACAGTCTGTTGATATTCCACTAGATCTAGGACGGTAGACGGACACACATAGTAGAAGGCCATGATGCGGGACATTCTTATGCAGGTGTTACTGATCACAAAGGCTAAATGAAAGCCAGTTTCATTGGAGACAAAATTAATGGGAATGGTGACATTGCTGATTTTGTTATAATTACTCGGTACAATTTCTTGAACAGGCACATATTGAGAAATGTTCCTAGCAGCTGTACGATTGATACTCGATGTCTCCCACATGCTCAACGTAAATGATGCCTGGCAATTTGAAACGCACTCATCCAGCTCAAATTCAACTAGAACATTCACTCTGGATAAAGGAGTATTATCTGGAGTAGATTTGCTGATTAGTTGTGTTACTATCCAGTTCTTCTGTGTTGGGAGTTCAAAGTAACTGCAAGATGACAATAAATGCCGGCAAGGTGTTTGGGATATCAGAAACCACTACAACCAAAATAACAAGAATTAACTTGGATCAGTTGATTCATGGTGACTTACTTTAGTCTGTTGCGAGGTGTTCACGCCCACTTCCTGCCAAATATTACTTTCTGGAAGTCCAATATTTGGTAATAGATTATTATAATTATGTGAATCCATTAATACTTTGATGTTAGGTGGAATTACATGTGGGACTACAAGTACCGATGGTGACGTACAAAAGGCGTCCTCATCTCCAGGAGCTAGAGCTGTGACTCTTAACAGTGTATGATGTAATGCCATCAAGATCATCCATAACACTAAGAAGGAAAAAGAGACTCAAGATATGGATGGTGTCCATGCCCATAGTTCACATCATGAGGACTAAACCAATAGCTACCACACTTCCAGCATTTTAGACATTCTAATAGCTAGCCAGCTTGATAATACAACATGCTGAACTTACCAGGAAGCTTTAACATGCTTACTTAAAGATGTCTACAACAATAGTGTATTCTTTCTCTCAAGCTTACAGGCACATTGATCTTGATAAGAAGCCACAGTGAGGCCAAAAGGCCTACCCAGCCTGTGAGGTAACCTACAGTGGTTAAGTGGAGTAATTTTACCATCTGGAGGGTTAAGAAGATAAGCACACTCATAGATTCCAGTAATGGTGTTTGTTCTTGTGTATTGATTTTAAGATAAGAGTGAGCTAAACTCTTTTGGTTTAAATATCATTATTTACTTTATGTTTATTTGAACTGCATCTCTTTTGTCCAATTAAGTCAATTTAACATAACCAGTTCATGGTTAGCTAGGTCATTGAGGCATACAACTATCTTTAAAAGATAAATCTTTGAGTGCCTAGGGCTTTCAGAATGTCATATTCGTGAGTGCTATAGTCTAGTTCAAAAAAGATAAAAAACAAACAAACAAGATTAGTCCATTATAGCTAAGTAAGTTTATTACATACAAAAAGCGTATTACTTAGAAATAGCTGCCAGCAGATGTAGAATTCTTTAAGCACAGCATATCTGGTCAAACTCAGACATTTAAATTGCAACTACTATTTTCTCTAAAAGATATATGAGTCACCAATAGCAACAAGTTCTATACGAACAAAAAAATAGATTAACACAAAAACAATTTACAAAAATATTTGCTTTTAACCCTCTCATTTGAAAGGCTCACTTGGCCATCCCGTTCTCCTGAAATGGAGGATAGTGTTGATGCATGTGGCTCTGACTCAAATATTTGCTACTTACTTTAGCTATATAGCTAATTGCTAAAACAAAAAAAAAATATGTTGCTATGCCAATGCTAATCATCAATTTTGTACAGCACATATGCAACAATATAATGAGTGCTAGTATCCACAATATAACTAGCACCAAATCTATCAGTAGCAAATGTACAAAATTTATGCTGTATTGACGCTTAGCCTATCAAACATTTTCAAACTTAAATCTTGTGAAGCATTGCTACAGTCAAAACAAAAGTATTTCAGATATGGGATTTCGATTAGCTGGCAGGATGTGCTAATAGTTTTAGTGGTTCCTGTTTTGCCACTCATTTTAGAAAGAATTAATGGCTTCCCTGCTTATAGATACATATTTTTCTCTTAGCTTTTGTCATTGGCCTTTTATGACTTGGAGAGTAATTGATTCTTAATTGATCGTGCACTCTTTTGTTACCATTATCTTACCAATGATCTGTGAAATGGCAATAGACTTAATGAAATTCCTGCTTCCCTCCCACTTCTTTATTGATCACAAAAGGGCCATGGGCTCTCAAGCGGGATGGGCTCTCAAGCAGAGCAAAATTGGTGCCTTTGTCCAGAAAGGAAACCTTAGTAATGTCTTCCATGACGTCTGAGAGTAATAAAACATCTGCTAATAATGACTTCATGTCTTGTAGCTATAGTACCACACATGAAGTCACAGAGGGCTCTGTTTCCACAGGATAAACAGTGCACCCTATTGTAAAATAAAACAGACATCCTTAGCTAATTGCATTAGCTCGCCTGCAGTCTCAGTCGTGTGTTTTCAGTATCCATGGTGAAACTCCAGTAGCCATGAATTTCTCTCTAAGATTTAAACATTGTACGTCTAGACTTTTAAGCACTTTATCATTCAACAATGGCGGGCACCACTATAGTTAATTTTTGTTAAATTTAAACAAAATAGGGAGGGTGTGACTCAAGGTTGTAATTCCGTGCATTGTATTGGAATGTTTGTAGTTACCAAATGCCAATTTTGAGAGCTCCTACTTCATACCATTTGATTACCTATGATGTAATTAAATTTATTGATGGCAACTAGCTAGCTGTAGCTATAGATACTGTAAATAGCTAACTGCTAATGCATAGTTTGGCGGTGCTGGGTGATGGGAAAAGCTGTAGCTCACACAGCAGAAAAGCTCTAAGAAATAATAGCTAGATAACACTATAATGTCCGTGTGAAGACAAACATGTTGGTAGGAAGATGGTCATCAATTGGTAACCTTTGAAATGCTCACCATTACACCAGACTGAGACACCAATTGATATGTCTTAACCACTACAGGAAGTGCCAATTCAATTTGTCAGTTATCCCACCTTAATCTATTTACTTCAGCAACTAAAGTCAGAAATTGTTGCTAGGGTATCTGAAATGTAGCCATTAATATAGCTAGCAGAGTGTGTTAATAGAGCACACCCAGTACTGTCAAAATAGATATATGCCCAGATGAATTGACCACTGCAAGGTCTGAATAGTGTAAAAATTGGCTGGCAGGCACAATTGGATAAGAAAATTTAATATAACTTTCCCACATTCATTAGATAGTGACACTAATATGCTTCAGCATTGCAGTGCTTGAAGAAACATTTTATAAAATGTTGACAACAAAAACAACAGAAAATTGTAATAACAAACAGCAACTAAACTACAGTATGATGTTGAAGTCAGAGAAAATTATCCATTTCAATGAAATTTAAAGTTTTGCGTTCATGTTAACTTCAGCTTTGACGTTCTTCTCACCACAGTATGGATGAGATTCACATTTTTTATTTAAGTTAGCAGACTGTGTCTTCCCCATGGCAGTAAGGGCATGGTCCAGTTTCTTGTTGCTCTGGTAATGGATAATGCAGAACACAGCAATAGTAAGTGACATCACTGAAGTGGCCAGGAAAGTTGCTCCAGCAGAAATCATTCCAGGAACCAGACAATTGGCACTGTCAGTTTGGTTAGGACAGCTTTGTGGGCCAGAAGAGAGTGCTGAATATAAACAAATCATAATTGTGTCTGAAGCACTTTCAGCACACTAACAAAGCTTAACTTACAAGCAAACTATGTTAAGTTTTTGTAACAAGCTGTATTATTTCATGAACTAACCACATACTGTAATAACTTGTATAGAATGTCGAAGCATTTTGACTAAGCCTTCTCTCATGATCAAAATGATTTGGCATTTAGTAAAAGTTCAATTGTTCAGTAATAAAAATATATACTCTATAATCTTTATTTCATATAATTGTTGCTTACCTTGAAAACTTCCAAACCTGCTTCTTGATACTGAAAGTGAAGACAACAACAAAAAATGGATAAAACACAATGAAGGTTATTAAAGTAGAAAGGAGAATAAGTTTTGCATGACAACTTCCCAAACGTACTTATTCTGATGCATATATTATACTTCAAGTCATCTCCATATGGCATTTCACATTTGTACTTTCCCTCAGGCAATATAACACCTGGCCTTTTATTGAGCCGAATATAAGGTGGCTTTGCTGCATTTTGTCTGTTCCTATAAAATCCATAGCCACGACGATTAACTGGGACTACACTTCCATTGGGATAATAGAACTCCCCCTTTCTGTTGCAACAGAAGGGGTTGTTTTCAGTGACACAACGAAGAGCACCTGCATTCTCTCCAATATCTTGAAGTGCCACCACTGAGTTGTTTTGATATTTTATACCTTTTAGTACAAAATAAAATCCTGTAGAAATGAAGACACACAATTAGAGTAAGCCTTAGCTAAATAGCTGCACACATACAACATCATACTTCCAATAAAACAAGTGAATTATTTGCTACAAAATTATCTGCTAAGTCAGCATGCAATGCACCTGTAATTCCTGAGGGAGTACTCTCCGCTAATGTCTGTGTAGTTGTCTCTGCCAGTGTAGTTGTCTCTGCCGATGTAGTTGTCTCTGCCGGTGTAGTTGTCTCTGCCGGTGTAGTTGTCTCTGCCGGTTTAGTTGTCTCTGCCGGTGTAGTTGTCTCTGCCGGTTTAGTTGTCTCTGCCGGTGTAGTTGTCTCTGCTGGTGTAGTTGTCTCTGCCGGTGTAGTTGTCTCTGCCGGCATAGTTTCCTTTTCTGGTGCCTGGGTAGTTATTTCAACTATTTTTTGTGTAGTGGGTTGTGACGAAGGTTTTTCTTCTTCCTCTGTAGCTGAAGTGGCTGATATTTGTGACATAATTATTCTGATGCATATATTATACTTCAAGTCATCTCCATATGGTATTTCACATTTGTACTTTCCCTCAGGCAATATAACACCTGGCCTTTTATTGAGCCGAATATAAGGTGGCTTTGCTGCATTTTGTCTGTTCCTATAAAATCCATAGCCATGATGATTAACTGGGACTACACTTCCATTGGGATAATAGAACTCCCCCTTTCTGTTGCAACAGAAGGGGTTGTTTTCAGTGACACAACGAAGAGCACCTGCATTCTCTCCAATATCTTGAAGTGCCACCACTGAGTTGTTTTGATATTTTATACCTTTTAGTACAAAATAAAATCCTGTAGAAATGAAGACACATAATTAGAGTAAGCCTTAGCTAAATAGCTGCACACATACAACATCATACTTCCAATAAAACAAGTGAATTATTTGCTACAAAATTATCTGCTAAGTCAGCATGCAATGCACCTGGAATTCCTGAGGGAGTACTCTCTGTTAATGTCTGTGTAGTTGTCTCTGCCGGTGTAGTTGTCTCTGCCGGTGTAGTTGTCTCTGCCGGTGTAGTTGTCTCTGCCGGTGTAGTTGTCTCTGCCGGTGTAGTTGTCTCTGCCGGTGTAGTTGTCTCTGCCGGCATAGTTTCCTTTTCTGGTGCCTGGGTAGTTATTTCAACTATTTTTTGTGTAGTGGGTTGTGGCGAAGGTTCTTCTTCTTCTTCTGTAGCTGAAGTGGCTGATATTTGTGGACAACTCTCAGATGATGGACAAGCTGGACAGGATATGGGTGTGGCAGTAGGTGGAGGAGGGCAATTACAAGGAGTTGAAGGCTTTGTAGTAGGACAAATAGGGCATGGAACTCTGGGGCATGGAGTAGCTAGACAAATGATAATATCAGTCAGAATAAGTCTCATTAGATATACTCGCACTGAACTAGGCTAAGTTATTGTGGATTAAACTAATACTATGTTCAATTAATAATTAATTCACATGTTTAGGCTAGCTTGCCTGCCATTTGTGCTGAAGCATACCACTAAGTTTTGTATAATTAGAATGCCAACTAATCTTTTCAACTAACATATTTTCATTGTTGTTGTTTTTTAATGCAGATAATGCATCTATAGTAGCTACAAAACATAAATAAAGCAGGAGTTGTAACTCTTTAGCTGTTATCTCATAAAACAAAATTTATCCTTTCTACAATTATGTGTGGCTGTGAGCCAAAACAACATGCACTGGTTTCATCGAGGCAATGGCTGGTCACGTTTTGGCAAACAAATGAAGTTATGGGCATTTAAGAATGATTGTAAAATCATTATTCTCTTTGGAGCACAGTCATTAGTAATTTTAGAGGAATGTGACAGTAATGTATATGTGACTGTGAATGACTTCACTGATATCCTGCCAAAATAATGATCATTGTATGTCAAAGTTTTGTGTAGTAACTAAACTTACGAGTTGATGGAGGAGGATATGTTGCAACTTTCTCTGGACATTCTTCAGTACACTCTACAAGTTAGTGTAAGAAACAATATCCATGTACTATTATATATATACATACATTATATATATATTATATATGAAGCTACACTTGAACTTACCAATTGGAATACTATTGCTGTAAGGCCCGACTCCAGCTCCATTGCGTGCTCTTACCTGATAACATATACGAGTATTGAATTCACAAGATAGCCACTGAACTTAGTAGTCATTCGACTATTTTATTTCCCTACTAACAAGATTTTAATTACAATATAATTACAGACGCGACTCCTCCATTTGTGGTGTTGTGGTTTGCATATCTGGGCTCATATAACATAATAATTCAAATTCATAAGATATTTCTTTCTGAGAAAATTATCACTAATCTCTCCACTAATTTGGCTATTCTAGATATTTATTACTTCTAGGAAAAGCAAGGAATTTGGTCAATTGTTAGTAATTGTTCTGGAACAAAGCTCACTGACAAAGAGTTGAGAAATTGGTACAAAATTTCAGGAGACTATATTATATTGGTAACATGATATCTAAAAAAAAACAACATGTTATTGTTCGTAGTGCTACAGTACCCATACTTGTATACATTATGAATAACAGTACTTTCTTCATCCTTTAAAATATTATAGTTACAAAGTTTGGACTAAGTTGAACTGGGATTACCTCCTTAAGATAGTGCAACTCATTTGAACTTGTATTTAAAATAAAAAAAGAGGCAAAAGTAATATGAATACCTTAATAATACACGCTTTCCGCAAGGCATCTAGTGCCCTGCAATTTACACCCAATTAAAATACATCTTGCATGTAGTATTTACAGTTAGCCACTTTTTCTTTCTAGTTTTTAGTTGTTTTTTGTTTGTTTTTTTGTAAGAATTTATTTTTGTTTCTTGTTCTCCTTTTTCTTTCTACTTTTTAATCTTCTATTTTTGTCATTCAATTCTTCTCCTCCATTTAAGCAATTAGGCTAACCATTTGAACTGGATATCTTCAACAGCACATGCTTACTCAGCATATCTTTACCACTGCTTTATACACTTGTGCAATGACTCTGCAGATCCTACACTGAAAGGTCTCACTTCTAGATCACATATCTGAATTTTACCTTCGTGAGTTCTTATTAGTTGGTGTTCTCTATTGAGCAATCAATTAACTACAAATTGACTGCAAATACTGCAGGTCTGATCTTGTTAATATATTTCTCTCACCTGAACAGTTTTAGCAGCGCTCCTATCTTCTTCCGTGGTGATGTAGAAGGTGGTGGTAACTGTTCTGATGACTCCTGGTGGAAATTGTACTTCATAGCTCTGAATAACTCCATTCAGCAGTGTTGGAGGCTCCCATACCACCACTGGACAAAATGCCTTTACATGTCTTACCACACCAGGAACTAAAAATTGAATATCATAAAGATTAAGTACAGTCATTTCTGGAATTTTGTGCAATTGGATTCTAAACTTCACAAGAACTGAACTCCACACATGCAACCTGCCTCAAACCACACCCACTGGTTCTTACCTCCTTCACGAGTTGTTGCTGTAACTTGACACCACCGTTTATTGTCATTCAAGGGATCCTGATCACTGACTTCATTATGAGGAACCACTCTGATCAGATAGGTCTGTGCCGAAGACAGATTGGAGATGGTATAATTCGGACACCCTGAATGCATAAACCTTCCATTGACCAAGTTGAATTCTCCTGGTTTGTTGGGATTGCTGATATACACTTTATAGAAGAAATCTGGCCTTCCAATGATAGTAGGTTGACACCATTGAATGACTATATATCTCACACCAATTGAAATAGCTCTCAAATTTGTGCATGGATTTGGAGGTCCTAGAAACAATAATGCAGAGATAAATTTCTGAAGATAATTCAATTAGTAAAGATATCTAAATTCAAACAATTCACCAGCACTTCTTGCAGCATAATTAATAAGCTATACCAATAATACTAAAAGGAAAAAATTATGGATTATCAGCACTCTGCATCATTACTTCCTTCTGTCAGAACCCCAACAGAGTTAGTATCATGTTTTGAACCTCTTATACGCTTTATTAAATCAAAGGTGCTGACACAAAATGATTTTATGGACTCATGACTTTTTTCATTGGTACTGACTGAAATCCTGTTACATGAAAGAGATTAAGAATAAAGGTTAGGGAGAAATAGTTAATTAATTTACAATTAACATAACAATATACTATAGAGCTAATAAATAGCATTTATTGCTCAAACACATCATGAAATCTTTAAAGTATCTGGTACTACTTACGAGTACATCCCACTTCTGGCCCTTCATGAGGCACATTTCTAAAGTAGTCCCGACTGCACTGACATTGGGCAGCAGCTTCTCTGTCCCTACGTGTGTTTGATGGGCAAGCCGTACAATTGCTTGAATTAGAATTAGCAGTTCTGTATGTACCCTTAGGACAAGCTAGGATGAATAAATGATTATATATAATATATATATATACATAGAACATAGATAGATAGATAGATAGATAGATAGATAGATAGATAGATACACAGATAGAAAAAGGGGAGAAATCTACTAGATGCTATAAAAAGATGCAGAAAATGTCAAAGTACAATGTAAACGAAAATTTATCCTTTTATTGTGATTATCATTATTTTTTGGGATTCTGTGCTTTTTTACAGTCTGACATTTTATTTGGATGGACTTCATGTAGTAAACTGAGAAGATAAAACATGGAAGCTCATGCATATGAAAAACTACTATCTTTAAAGATTAATCGGTGAAATTTTCAATAAAATACTAAGCTAAAATACCTAATTCTGCAATTACTACTTACCTTCACAAGTGACATTATCTTGGTAGAAACCTCCATTACACTCGCATTGAGCTCCTTTAGGTGCCACATCAGTACAAATGCTAGTGGCACTGTTAATAGACACCTCCAGGCTAGTTACATTGTGGGAGTTGGGAGCACAGGCTGCCTGGAACATAGAGTTTGGTGCATTTCGAGGAGGAACGCTTGTCTCATTGTATCGAACTAGACCATTAATTCGTTCAGGACAAACCCGATAATAAACCATAAGTCTAGATATAGAACCACATATTCCGTCATCTTGAAATTTTAAGTTGAACCCAGCAACACCCTCAGTACGATTTTTGGCAAAGACTTGGTAGCCATTCGATGACCTGTGAATACGAGAAGACACTTCAGAGTCTTGGATTGGAACATAGTTCGCATGGTTGGTTTGACTTTGCTTTGGAGACTGTGAGTTCTGATCATAAATGAAAAGTGTAACATAAGACTTACATATTCTACCACATCTCTGTAAGTCATAGCTTGTGTTGTAGAATATTTCCTGACCCTCCATGTAAGAGATGTATGGAGTGTACAGACAACTGGTAGAAGATGACCCAATTGAGCATGCAAAATGACTCCTGCTACAAACTCCTCCAGCTTGGGAGAAAGATTGGCCTCCAGTGGTGCTGTAGAGATTAATCAGCTCTCTAAATCTATACGAATCGAATAACACTTTACATTCTGCAGGATAATTGTATCTGTCCGGAAAGTCTCTCAGGCATTCCGGGTCCCCAGGCTGAGCCCGGGCAGCATAAAGCGCCGCAGAAATGACCGCAACGAAGTAAAACCAGCAAGTCATTCCCGATTCCACCTCCTTATCAGCGGGGACCGGCGGTGCTGTATTTATAGTGAAAAGCTGCACATGCGCAAATAACTTTTTGCAAGCAGAATGTACAAGAAATCTATTTGTTTTGAGAATCTGATTCAAATGATCAAAATGAAATTATTTTGCTGCTGTTGTTGTTGTTGTTGTTGTCGTTATTCCGAAGTTAATATTATTGTCTAATAAATCTTAGAACATAGCTACTCAGTAGTTTTTGTATTGTGACAGAGGGACTTTAAATCTCTTAGGTCCTTCAGAGAGGGATTCTATATGTAGTGCCCCGACCTTCAGGGCAGGGCTTCTATATGTAGAGTATCTCCAATTGTGTTGTTAGGAACTGTTGCTAGGTTCTGAATTGGTTAGACGCTGCGCGCAGTCGTTAACTACTGTTTTTAGGGTCCCTCCACGGCTGTTTTCTAGCAGGCACTTAGCGGTTAATTGTTTCACTTCCGCGTATATACGGTACAGCCTCATGAATATTATAATTAGCATGCCGGTTGTGCAAGAAATAAGCCTCTTCTTTCCAGTCGCATTTCTTCAATCTTTCATTCCAATTGTAACCTCAGAGGTCACAGGATTATTCCCCAGTGGTTATAAACCCATTCCTATTCCATTGCGCATGTTAAAAAACAATATCCAGCAACCACACATTGACCTTTTTCATTACCACGGTGGTTTTGATTGAGGGTGATAGTGGACTAGGTTTCTCCAGCGAGGTTTTACTCAAGACAGGAAGTGCTTCAGTAATTTTCTCAAAGGTAAAACATTTCATTATACATTAAATAAACTAGATAAGAGAATAACAAAATGGTAATTATTTTCCCCCCCCCAAAAATACACCATGAAATGTATGCACTAGTAATGGAATTCCATCTTGAGCAGCTTCAGAAACACTGCAGAATTTGTGGCAATAGATTGTCCAAATCCAAGGGCAGCCGGCAACCAGTTTACTGCTGCGCTGACTTCAGTGAAGACCTTGCCACTTGTATTGGAATTAGGAGTGTGCCTGAGGATGATGGTGTTCTATTGCCTCCTAAATTTTGCAACAATTGTTTCATGAAACTGCGTAGGGTGAAAAAGGCCAAGGAATCAGGTACTCCATCACATCAGATTCAACCAATGGAATGGACATCACACACTGATGACTGCACAGTAAGAGAGTATGAACAATAATACTTCACCTTTCTAATAAAAAATATAATATTAATAAACAATTAATAAACTAACTGAAATTCCATAGTAACCTATCAATGGTTATCTTATCTTTGCAAACCATTTGAATTGGGCCCATATTAAAAATAGAATTGTAAAATACTAATTACCTTAAAAATGAAATAATAATAATAAAACACCCAGCAGTTAATTTAGTTATTTATTCTTCAACCCATTACTACCAGAAATTTAAAATGTATAGATTTGTCTACACTTCCAACAACTATCTAAAGGTGGTGGACACAATAAAAAGGCTCAAAAAAATAGGGGCCGCCCGAAAGGAGAATCTCCTAGAAGTGTGACTGAGTATGTCAACTCAATCGATACAATACGATTGCCCCTGGAAGATCCTTACCCCAGCTACATATGTTCGTCCTTGTCAGGAAAACTCACCTGCCCCATCTGCCTATCCCTCCTGAATAGACCGGTTCAGCTCTCATGTGATAGAGTTATTTGTGCCTCCTGCTGCTGCCAAGCAATTCAGGCATTGTATTCCTTGGCATGCCCTTGCTGCTATGACCACCTGCTAAGTTCTTCGACAATTTCTCAACCCTCAACATTTCTCCTCTCTGTGTTAAATGACCTACACATTACATGTGTTAGAAAGTGCGGCAAGTCAGTGAAGATACGACACTATCAAGAACATCTTGCAGGGAACTGCAGAAGTCATTATGAGGATCTTAACTCACCTTCTAAAGTGACTCTGCGAGATGTTCTTGATAAGCCATCTTCATCTCCTGCGACCTCGGCTGAGATGATGGCAACACATCATTTAGTGCGCCGAGTGTTATGCCAAGAAGATAGCAGTTCTGGTGCATCAGGCATCATCACAGTCCCTACTGGTGGTCAAGTTAGTAATTAAATACTAATAGCAAAAACAAGTGATTATAAAATGATGTATTGTATAGCCTATTACCTTAGTCAAGGTACGAGGGTGCAGAGTTCAATCTGGAGATGCCAGCAAGCGGACTCTTGAGAGAAGGACAGAAGTTTTGAGTGTTGTCCGGGAGTTTAGTAGTGGTGGTGACAGCACATCACAGCTCACTGCTGAGATTAAGCAGCTCTCCAAGTGTGAAAGAGAGGAACTGGTCAAGGCAGCCAATCTTCCAGTTGTTGCCATCCCTGCTAATCATGCCCTTGCCATGAAAGCGAACCTCAGTATACCTTGGAACAAATTTAGGATACTCAGGAGGTGAACAATATCATCTACAAAAATAAAGTTAACTAATAATATTGCATTTAGGTGGTTTTCTTCTTTCAATATCTCCATTGCGAGTGAGCAGCAACAGAGAAAACTGGCCAAAGGGAACATGAGTGACAATTTGGTGGCTGAAAGAGGTGCTTTCACCTTTAGTACAGGCCATGGCGAAGAGATCCGGGAAGTACCTTTTGTGTACTCACCTAATCTCATGATTGCCATTGCTGAATTGGTGGACAAGCATAATAGGTACTAGAATCACACAAAATAATGTATTAAGAACGTGCGCTATTGTATATAATTTATATACGTACTGACATCAGGTCTAGTTCTGGCTTGACCTGGCACAATGGCGCAATCCCTTCAAATGAGTTGTGGCTGAAGATCTGTGGAGACAAGGGTCAAGGAAGTTTCAAGCTGAATCTGCAGCTTGTTAACACACATCACCCTAACTCCATGAAGAACACGCACCTCATTTCAATCTTTAAGGCTGGTGACAGTACCGCTAACCTCCACATTGCACTGGATATGTATCGGGAGCATGTGATGGAGGCTCAAGGAATGGAAATCCAGTAGGAAACTAAATTATTGTAACAATGTGTGCGTTATATATACTATGAATGCATTTACAACTTAGAAATCGTACTGTGCGCCTATTCCAGTCAGGGGACTACGAGTACCTATGTAGAATATATGGGCTCAGTGGTGCTAGTGGTATGTCTAGAAACCAAAATATTTTAATATGTGCTGAATAACTATTTTAACTTACTTGAACAAGGTCGCCACAACTGCTTGTGGTGCACTATCCCGAAGACCAAATTGGCCGAGTCTCCAAAGCAAAGGGGAACTTTTCCTACACGGACTCTTCAGTCACTCCAAGAAGACCATGCTAGATTCCTGAGTGAAGGAAAAGGAAATTTGAATGTGGCGAAACATTACAATAATGTTATAGGAGTGGCACTGTTTCAAATTCCCCTCACTAATGTAAGTTCGCTTTTAGGTACCTACAAAATATTTTCAAATACATCCCATCTTAACTTTAGGTTTGCATACCTGGACTGCATCTTTCCTTAGGAATATTTAATCGATTGTGGACGCTTTTGGAAGATGCTTGTAAAGAATTGGATTTTAAGTGTGCTGTTGAAGGAAGTGGTGCTGGCTTTACTGAGAGTGACACACTCACTCTGCAGAAATTATCCTCTCTGAAGTTTGAACTAACTACACAGAGGAAGTATGCCAAACTTATTTCAGAAATGTTGGTTTATACCTTACTGACCAATACCAGTGAGGACATCAGCACTCTGGCAGCAAGTATGAGAGATGAAATCACTTCTACACAAGAAAACATTAACAATATGGTATAATAATAACTAATCTAACATAGATTAGCAACTAACCTGATATATACACACAGGTGAAAGAGTCCTCAAAACTTGAAGCTTCCCTTCGGAAGAACTTCAGTGCCACCAGTGGAATATTTTATTCTTCACTGGAGGCTAGCCTACAGTCCCTAAATGTGCAAAGGCAGGCATATCAAGGGGGAACGTTTATAGGCAATCACGTCCATAAACTTCTAGAGGTACACGAATATGAAATATGGTTTTACTCATTACTTTGTTGTCATACCTAAATATTTAGGCCAAGAGTATCGCCACACTCTTTGACAACTTGA